>CDZI01027021.1_pt1 | contig 13886 bp, 9 predicted proteins | sample 554811 | NCBI WGS metagenome assembly CDZI01 (sample SAMEA3182110, study PRJEB8094) | gut metagenome | biome: human; feature: gut; material: Stool; isolation source: human stools | place: Canada | collected 2013-04-23
GAAGTGGTAGTAACTTTCATGGAAAAAGCGGTCGAACTTTTCTTTAAAGTTACGAATTTTCAGGGACTTATGCAAGTATAATCACCTAATAATCAATATAATAAACGACAAAATTTATTTTTTGTCATCTACTAAAGTAACTTTGGAGTACTTTTCTTAGTGCCTTAGAATAAGGGCGTTGGATGGGTTACCCGATTTTGAGGTAATGATTTAGCAACAATGCTTTTGCCTGACCGTATGTTTCTGTCTTTCAAATATTTAAAAATCCATTCTATGGCAATAGGTAATGGATTTGTAACGTGCTATCTTCTTCATCTTGCTTCAAATAGAAGTGGAATGATTAGCTACCAACAAAGATAATCAAAATAAATAGATTATCAATTTATTTCGCCTTAATTCTTTTCTGACTTTTCACAAAATCAAGAATTATATTATTCTCTATAATCTTATTCAGCAACTTGCCAGCAAGTTAGATTTAATAGTCAAATTCCTGTTAATCAAGTATATTAATACAGGTATTGCAAATACAGCAAGTTACCAGCAAGTTAAATTACCCCCATGTTGGAATGTACTTCATGTACCGGGGAGCTGTATTTGGATCGACAGGTTTTATCAATTTATTGTTTAGAACCTCTTTGATTAATCGTGAGATACTGCCCGATGAAGATTCTGCAACACCAAACCTTTCCCTTAATGAGCTATTGGTAAGAGCATTGCCTTCTATATACTTTATACAAGCATGTAAATATGTTGCCCATATTTTATCTTCCACAGGGACATTTGTGAAATCTAAATGAGAAAACAATGAAACCTTGGTTGATTCTTGATATATTTGAATGCGTGGAGCCGGCAATTTTTGCAATTCACAGCTAATAACCATTCTATCCCATCCTCGCCCCAATTCTTCACACATATTCAACCTGCGCATCAAAGAAGCTAATTTCTCGTTTCTGGATTTAGGTGGGTTGTCTACTATTCTCATAATGTCTACTAATGGTGTTCCTGAATTTGTAACTTCTACCCGATTTTCAAATACTTCAATAAGCGGTCCTGTTCCAGTAATGAAAAAATCCTGATGAATAAGACTGTTTGCTATTGCTTCTCTGATAGCCGGTATGGGGAATGTACTTATAGACTTCCTAAGCACAGAATCAATGTCTTCTTTTGTTGGAAGTAGTGTATTTACATATTTTACTGCGTTTTCAAAACTAATGGCATATCCTTCTGTGGTAGTTTCTTCTTTTAGTATTGTAAGTCTGTTAAGACCTTCGTATTGTACAATTCTTATTGCTTTTCGTCCTACACGCGGAAACTCCGAAAGTCTCTTTGCGAAGAGAATAGCCCCAAGATTTGTTATGGCATAGAGTCCATTGTCCTGCTTGGCAATAATGCCGTCCTCTGTCAAATAATGCGCGTATTTATCAATGCTTGTTGGAATTGGCATATTTAGAGTATCAAAATATACTTCGCAATTCAAATAGTGAGGAATATCCTGTAATTGTATATCGGATATAGCATAAGCATCTTCAAATTGTTGGTTTCTCAATTTATCCCATAATTGAGCCTGCAAAGCAGGAAATTCAATGATTTTCTTCGTATAACTGCCTACTCGGATATAATCTACTTTTTCAAAAGTAACAGGTACGCCTACTGCTTTTGAGATAATAAGCATTTCAATGTGCTTTCCATCAATATCAACAGAGTGCATTTCGAAATCAGCATTTTTGGAAAGCAGATAGCGCAACCAGTTCTCAAGCTCTTGATTGCCTTTTTTCTCTTTCTTCAAATTGATTTTCGTGCCGATTATCTCATGAGTATTGTCATCAATACCCCATATCATATAGGCATAACTTCTGTCTGCAATAACTGCACTGTTGGCTAAGGCACTGATGTCTTCGCCAACCATTTTAGGATCACAATTGTTATGTTTAAACTCTACCCAACCTGTTTCTTGTGGCAGTTTACATAATTCAAGTACAAGTTTATCCAAATTTTCCATATGCCTATAAAATCACTCAAAAATAATTCAATCCTTAAAATAACTCATTTTCTTCCATACCCTTATCATCTGAATTTGTATTATTCACGATGCTCTTGTTAATCCAAAAATTAGGCATAGAAGTTTTGAACTCTGAATCAATGTAGTGGCATTGTTCCTTAATGATACCGCGTCTACGGATAGCAGGTTGTAGGCAGTAAGTATCAAATTCATCAAAATTAACTCTCGACGGGCTTGTCCAATGAGGGAAGAAAAGCTTCATATACCCTACCGCAATACGTTTAACAGCGTTGAAGTCTCGAGTATCTGCATTCTTATCGTAGCCTACTATTTGATCGAATACGATACCGTAAATACTTTGCGTACGAAGAGCATGAAGGATTTCAGAGAAATATTCCACGTTAATAGTCCAGCCTGAAAAAATCATACCTTTGTGAATACGAGGTAGATGCCATCCTTCAATGAAACAATGAAAGCGGTCAAGCAAAGCTGACTCACGAAAGTTTTGAGGTAAAGAATCAAAATAACGGAAATTGAGTGGGCGTTTTTTCTCATTTAATGGGATGTTTCCCATTAACATCAAACCGCATTCCGATGTAAATTCGTTATTGTCAATTGTAGTTTTCCCAGATTCAAGGTATGACTTTAAAGCGGCTTGAATCTCAGCAGGTTCTTGAAATACGATAGTTTGAATTTCATCAAATGCCGTGAAATCATGGTTCTTCATAATACCATTTTGTTGTTTCTGTTTATCGTAAAACAACTTGGCACGAGTAACCTTACCACCACTTACCAACCATCCATATTTGGAAAGGTTGCCAAAAACATAGCTCTTACCAGTTCCTTTTGGGGCAAGCTCAATCACATTTAAGCGAGGTTCTATAAATATGAGTAATCTTGTAAGGAATTCTATCTTTTCCGTTTGCGATTGGAAGCCATCGGCATCATACTCCATAGCGGATAGTAACATATCGATCCACTCTTTTGTAGTGAATGCCTCACGTGCATTTTTGAAATAATCAACATCAACGGACCTGTAAGGTTTGAACGGCTTATAGTCCACCATTTCCACATGGTTCTTTTTGCCATCATCATCAGGTAGGAGAGCCAATTTAATTATACCCCATTTCTCACCATCAACAAGTTCGCCCATGTGTGCTTTATAAACATATTCAGGGATTTGTCCTTCATTTTGTTTAATACCCATATCGGGTATAGAAAAACGGCGAATGCCCTTAACAAGGTCGATATACACAATAAAGCGAGTGAGAAGGGTCAACTCTTCTCCACAATCCAACCGATCTTTAACCGTAGATTGTTCGGTAGGAATAACAGAATCAAGAAAATCTGTCAATTTAAGCCGGTCAACCGAACCGTCAGAATTGATATACCGTTTGAGTAAAAAATCTTTTACAAATGACGGCAAATTTCTTCCTGCAAACAGACTACCTGTTGAAGTAGGGTCTTTGTATATAGTCATCGTAGCAAATTGCTCACGAATCTTATCTGATAAGGATTTGTCCATCTATATAAATATTTATAAGTCACCAAATAAATCATCTTCGGTAGCACCAATAGAGATTTTGATGTTGAATGTATTCAAAATTTCATTATTGATTCGTATTATTGCCTTAGTAGCAGTATCAACTAAGTTCAAACGTTCACTCTCAAATTTATCATTGCCATGGTTCAGCAGATGATATATAACACCGTTATATTCAAGCGTGGGAACATCTACAGAAGCAAGTCCCTTAATGGTAAATTTCAGCGTAGGTTGTCTGCCGTCTATTTCGTCATTATCAATGGCAACCGAATAGGTGTTTGCGTTTTTCTGAGAAGAAACCACAATAATGGGAACTAATACTTCTTCGGGAGAGCAACCTCCGTGAGCACCGTGTCCAGTGTTCACTTTGTCTGTTAATGACTTGTGGGTCAACGAACATATTGTTTTCTTGTCATCAAGGACAATATAGTTGTCATCAGAAACATAATTATTTCCAATAATATCAGCTAATCTGCCTTCATGGTTGGGTGTAAGCCCAGCCAGTTTAAGACCTTTTGAATGTTGTGAAAGGTAAGTAACACCATGGTCAGAGATGAAAGCTATTTTCTTTCCTGTGTATTTATCAAGCACTTGGGTTATCGCTTTTTCTAAGATATTCATTTCGTCTATAATATATTGGGGATAATTTTTTGACGAATGAGCAAAGCTATCCAAATCACCAATCTTTTCAAGTTGCCGGTCATCCGGTAAAAGCGATTGCAAAATAGGCTTGTTGGTTGCGGTAGTTGTTGGTAGGTCTGCCACAGCAATATGTATTTCGTTAAGATATACATGCTCTTTAGAAAACTTCCCTATAATATTTCGGACAAATGGTATCCAATCAACACCCAACCCATCTATCCAATAAAACACATCAATATCTGAACGGTTATGTAATATTGTTTTGACTGTTTTGAAATTGTCATACCAACTTAAGAAAGATGCAGAATTAGCGTTTTTATCAGAAATAATTTCAGAAACACGTTCATTGATGTTATTTGAGATTTTAGATAAGCGATAGCCATTGAAATATTCCAATATCCACTGATTAGATGCCTCCAAAGAGTTTAGTTCTATAGGTTGCATATAAGAATATAACTCGGGAAAAACATTCTTTACATCATTGAGATTGATATTTCCCTGAGCGACCCAAAGAATGGCAAGTTGCAATTCTTCTTCCGTTAACGGAGTCAGAAGTTTGGAGGCAAGATAATATCCGCCCTGTTCGGGAGATGTTACAATAGACTTAAGTTTAGCTTTTAATTTAGTCTTTGCCATATCGGTGATTTTAACACCTTTTTGGGCTGCCAAATTCATCGCTTGGAAACGCTCTGAAATATATATTTCTTTATTCGGTTCTTCAAATATGAGAGTAGCGATATTTGAGAATAGCTCCGCCTTGCTAAGGTTTGAGCATTGACAAAGAACGCTATAAATATATCCGGTTGAGTTGGCAATCTTACGGAAATACATTGATAACAGCCAACGGTCAAAATCTGTTTCGCAATCAAACCATAATTTTATAAAATCAATACCGTCTTGCAGAGCAAATATATCAAGGCGTTCTTTCACGAACTCGTCAAAATTGAAAGTGTTTACATCTATCTCTGCAGCCAGTTGTTCCCAATAGCACATTTCTTCTTCAAAGGGGTATTCTGTTACACCAAAATCAAGATGCAAACCTTTAACAAGAAATTCGTAAGCATTTTTGCATTCAGTATATGTAAAAGCATTATCAGGTTTAGCAAAATGTGTATTAGCAAAAATGTTCGGTGAGCTACTGATGATAATTGGTTGTATCTTACTTCCCTTCTCCCACAATTTAAGCCAGTCATGTAAATCCTTGACATACGTATATTTGTCAGAAAGTCCGGAAACGCCATAGGCAGTGCCATTGGTTATAACCAAATTATAAATGCCTTGATCGGTTTCTGATTTAAGCTCCCAGACAAACGTAGAATTATCGTTCATAAACTTGCCCATTTTCTTTTGCATTCCCACTATCGGTATATATATGCGTACATGCTCTCTTTGAGCATCTTCTGGAGCTTGTGAACCGCGTATGGTGGTAATCAGAGCATCAAATTCCTTGTATTCTTCGTTGTCATAGAAGCGAGCCATTTCAGAAAAAGGGTAAATGATAAAATCATTTATTGGTATTTTCTTTGTAAAAGCACGTATCTCGCTGGATAGTTCGGTATATGACAGAAAATCATCGGGATGCTTAACATCAATCATTGTATCAATGGAATGTTTGTAAATACCGACCGGGCGGTTTACAATAAATTCATTGAAGTCGGAAAAATTATCGAACAGTACGAACCTGACAGGATACCTGTCAAAATGAGAAGCATTGGCGCCTGTCCAGTGCTTATCTTCATACATATATGCAAAAAGCTCATCAAGTGAGTTGAACGACTGATACATAGGCTACTTCTAATTATTTGATGATTCGAGAATTTTATCAATAATAAATTCGTAACCTAAATCGATCACCTTATCAAGAAGTGAACGGAGTGAATCCGCAGAGTCAATTGAATCAATGTATTGTCGTGCGGAAACTTTCTTACGAACTATCTGTTCCGGATTTCCTTTCAATTCTTGCAGAGCTTTGTTCTTTGCATTTTTAGCCTCTTCTTCGAGTTTGTGGCGTTCTTCTTCCAATTTTCGTTCACGTTCCATTTCTTCCAATCTGCGGCGTTCTTCTTCCTCGCGACGACGCTCTGCTTCTATTTTGTCATTTTCAGCAATACGCCAGTCTTTCAAGGCTACAATAACTTCTTCTTCCGACCAATAACCGACAGTTGATTCAAGATGCTTTTTCACAAAGTCATAAGCAGAATCAATTTCAAAGTTCTGTAAACCGATACCAGGTTGACTAAGCAAGAAGTTCTTAAATCCGTTTTGGAAGTTACCCGGTTTTGCCATAATGTCCGGAATATCTGCACGATAACTTTCTATCAAAAAAAGGGTATCTTTTACGATAGCGGGATTTTTAATGTCCTTTTCGCCACAGATAGCAACGATGTTATCAAACAAACGCTGGAGTTCTTCGTTGAGCAGAATAGCAGGATGAGAATTTACAAATTCTTCATCCATATATTTGAGTGCCCATAGCGGATATCCCTTTTCTTCGAGTAAAGAGCCAGTTATAGCAAAACGAGCATCTTTAAGACTTGATATATCGCTGTAACCTTTCAATTTGTCAAGTTTGAAAGTCTTAACGAGCGTTTTGCATAGTTTGCCCTCTTCTGGTGTCTGAAATTTGAAGCTCAATTTATTTGAGTTCTTTCCTTTCTCCCAAACATTAAACAGTTCACCAATGATTTCCACCAAACTGTTTTTGTCGATAGGTTTTCCTAAAGTGTCGAAAATTTTGTTTTCCCAACTACGCAGAGCAAAAGCAACCATAGCGGCAGATGCGTAGTTGCCCGACAGTCCGTATGGTGGTTTTCGTAAGTCATCAAACTTCTCGGCAAAGTTGAATAGCAGCGACTTGTCGGCATATTTAATTTTGTTCTGGATGAAGTCAAAAACCATCTTGAATGGGTGATTGTCGGGCATATCTGCACGCCATTCAAGGCTTTCGTCAATAGCATCTTGTATAAGATATTGCACAGGTTTCATTTGTCCTGCCACTTCGATAAGCTCCGACTTATTGGTGCTGAAAATGAATGTGCGAATAATCTCTTTCGACACTTGCGGCTTCCAAAAAGTATTGGGAGCTTTCGTTCTGATAGCTTCAATGGCATCAGGATCTTGTGGAAAGATAATAGGAGCGACCGTATTATTGAGGTACGGTGAAAGGTGTTTCACCGAGATAGGAATTTGTTGTCCGTTCACATAAATAGTGGCATTACCGCGTTGAGCATCTTGCAACCATTCCTTTATCATATCTGCAGCGTGGTCGCGATGCACATTCACTTGATCAAGGAAACCATGCGATTGGGCAGAGGTGTAGTTTGCCATATATTCAATGAATCGAGCGTATTGTTTATCGCCAAACGCTGTATCGAATACAATGAATATAATATCCCTTAAATCTTTATCTTCATTTGCACCGTTAGTAGATGCTTGGTCGGCAAACTCACGCAGATGAGCTATTTCAGCATTGTTCTTTGAGAATAATAACGCCAAATAAAGATCGCTCGGACGTGTCTCTCTTTTAGCTCGTTTTATTCGGTCTTTCAGCAGGGCATCATTTGATGTTTCCGAATAAAAGTGAAAAGTGTAAGGACGAATAATTTTCTGAACAAATTTTTTGGTAAAGTATGAAGCTGCCGTATCTCCAAAGTTGAGTACGCTCGAAATAAAACGGAATTTATCTGTATCGTTAGCGAGCGATTGCTTCAGCTCTTCGATTTCATGTGAGGGCAAAGCAGAGAACTGAACAGAGAAAATTCCACCCGGCGCACGTTGGATGATACCTTGATCGTTAAACCAATTGAGCACTTCTTCAGTTTCATTCTCATATTGAGTGCCAAGAAAAAGATTTATAATATTATCTTCTGTCGGTGTTACAAGGTCATTATTGTTTTCGGCAGATATGTTGTTGAATGCGTTGAGTAGCAAGATGCCTTTGAAAACAGCATAAGCCGCTTCACCATGGTTTTCCACTTGCAAGCGGTATGTATTGAAACGTTCAGTAACAGCTCCATAGTTCACGACATCATCTTGGAATACTTTCAAGACGAAATCCCAAAGATAATCTGCCGTAACGGTTTGACGATTGGCAAAAGCGGTTTCGCTCTCCAAGAAATTTTCCATTGCCTCGTTTTGGCCAATAAACTCAAATACACTTCGGCTTGATGAACCAACAACTGTAGCGTAGTGTGTGGCAAGGTTGGCGGTAGCCGGGTGTATAGGGAAGAGGTTGATTAAGTCTCCACGAGTCTCTTTCGGGTCGTTGGACGTTGCAGTGTATAGGTCAAGCAAATTATTGTTGGTCGAATAGAAGAAGTCGGTCATTGATTGGTGATGTTCTTTGTCAACAATCTCAAATTTGCGCGACATAATTTTGAATGCCGACACCGACTCCATATTATATTTCATACGGTGGTAGCGTCCGTCAGTCTGCTTGGTTTCTTCGTTGCCCAACTTGTTGAAGGCTGACGGATGAGAAATCAAAAAGAGAAAACTGTCGTTTCCTTCGTTGGCGAACTTTTGTGCAATGGTCTGAAGAGCTTTAAGTACGGGAATACCAATGGAATCTTCCATTACATCAGTAAATTCATCCCAAATAATCAGCAAGCCTTTGTAATCGGTTTCAGCCCGGAGCTTCTCCTGTACCTCGATAAGCCAGGCTCCAACATTCTCTTGATTCAGAAGAATTGTCATGTTCGCTTGGCGTTGGGCCGACTTTGCTTTTTGGAAAGTCGCCATATCCTTTCCTGATAGTTTCTGTATCAACTTTTCACGGGTAGAAGCAATTGAGCGCAATTCGGCAAAACGGGCGATAAGGTCATCCCAGATCACTTGGTTATCCTGAATATGCTGTATGAGTGCATCGAAATCAGTATCAACGGCTAATTCAATATCCAATTCATTGAGTGCTTTGACAACGGCAGTTTGAAGCACCAATGGCAGGTCGGACACGTGCGACATATCACGCAGTCCTTCAATCTTGACAGGCAACAAACGTTTGGCTTCGCGCAAACTATAGATTTGACTGCGAATAAGGTCGAACTTGTCTGCTCCATATTCATAGTCCACCCACTCCTTTATGTTGTCAACTGTGTCGCAGAGCAGATGTGTGATAACAGCTACGGCATGGCTCTTGCCCGTGCCGTATGTACCGTTTATCCAAAACGATTTATGGGCATCAATATCGTTGCCTCGCACCGAGCGAAGTACTGTGCGCAGAACGGTATTAAACTGCTCGTTGGGAATGAACGATGCCCATTGATTCCCTTTCTCTTCTTCTATGCTGTACGCAGCCCTACCGCTACGCTTTTTTATGATGTCGTTATATGTCGTTGCCATTGTCAAGTATAAAATTGAAATTCAATTGAAATAGTTTTTAATTATGCACTCGCGTAGATATGCTCTATTTGACTCATCTTGCAGCAGTTTCCACAACTCATCATCGAGTTTGGCGTAATCCAGATACTCTTTTAAGAGTTTTGCCGAGGGATGCTTCAATAAATTGCATGGCGGATTTTCTCGCCACACAAGAGTATAGAACGGCTCGGAAGATAGGTAGAAAAAAGGCTTCCACATAGGAGTGGGTTTCAGATTTTCTTCCATTTCGAAATTATGAAGATAATTTTCATGGAATAATTCATCTCCCCATTTCAATTTATTGTCTTCATAAAGTGGAATATAATCAAGTAGTGTGATTAAAAAAACGGGTTTTGCTTTAGAATACACACCTTGCGTGTTACCTCTTCTTAAAGAGGTAAACATAAGTCGATACATATCTAAAACATAATTCATTACGCTGTCAATATTTTAAGTACCGAAATAGAATCCAAATCTTCTTTTAATGTAATATGGTCTAATCCCATATTTAATTCAGCTAATAGGACCCTATCTGCATCAGATGAAAGCGCACGCAACTTCTTCAAAAGAGAGTTTTTTGATATGCCAAATTCCAGTGGCGCACTTTTATAGCCGTCAGTATTGTAAAGGTCTGAAACACGGAATTCCTTGCTGCCATTTTTTTCGGCATATAGATATAATGAATACGCAAGAGCTTCAAGGCTCAAATCATCGTAACTTCTTCTGATACGTTTTTTTTCAAATTCTTCACCTTGAACAAGGTCATCGCCAATAGGCGAATTCTTGAACATATCCATTAGTGCCCCAATAGCATTGTTTAATGTTGTCAGTGAAGAAACACTTTCTGAAGTACTGATTTTATCAGCGATTGTTTTCTTGTCAAAAATGTCTCCGACAGAAATTTGGCTAATAAATCGATTGACTATAAAAGACGAATACGAAAGATTTATCCATATAATCTCCCAAAACAACGAGGGATTATCTCGATAAATTTCTTGCATTAACTTGCAAAATTCTGTAGGGTTATTTTTGGTGTCAAGTAATCCAGCGTCTTTAGTCCAAGCCTTAAAAGAATCAAACATAGCAGTGCCTAACAATGTGCTTGACCAAAAGTTATCAGGATCACTTACATATTCATCTATCCATTCATCACGAAGACCAAATGTTTTATAACCCTTTATTGATAATGAAGAATCCATTTTTATTTTACCAGATATTTTTCTTAAACAATCGGCTGCAATGCAACCTTTTTCGTGGAAATTAATACATTTCAAGCAATGCACGCATTGCGATCCAATAGACAAATGCGGCACAATTTTCAAAGCTCCAGTAGGACATTGGACTTCGCAAACTTCGCATTGAACACAATATGCCGCTTTTTGAGCGATTCGCATTAGATTATTTGCAAAGCGAGAATCACTTGTGTTGAATTTAATCTCAATATGAGCGGCTGTTTTATTGCCATTAAATGAGATAATATCTTTGCCGACTTGAATAGCTCCAGAAAAAGAGCCTTTGGTGTTGCCAATAGTGTACGTTCCAAGAACTTTAAGCCATTCAAAAAAGATATTTGGATCGGCTGAAATTTTGAGTTTTGTAACGTGGTTGGAACTACTTATCAAAACTCTATCTTTATTAGACAAGGATGGACTACCAAGTGCAGATATGTGCCAACGTTTGGTCTTAATAAAAGTTTTGGGATCCTTAATACCCGATGTCTCAACCCAAGATTGTAACTTATCTAAAAAAGGTTTTCTGAAATCAGGGTATAATTTACTAACCAAAAAATCAGACCAATCAGACCCAAACGGACAAATAACACAACCAACACGTGAAAATCCAAAACGGTAAGCTGGATTTAATGGAATGTTGCGAATAATCAAATATAAGAAAATCTCAACGACATTCCATTGAAGAATAGGATGGGCATTGTATGTAAAAATATGTTTGCCATTTCCAATTCTGTTATACCCACTTCTTCGAGTAGATTCTTCTGCTCGGACACCATCAAACGTGAGCACACGCGCTTGCTTATTACCCTCTACTTTAAGTGAGCGGTAAAGCGGTGCAGTCTTCATCACAGAGCAACACCAACGGTGGGTGTCGCTTGGAGTCCCTATTTTATCCCAGTAGTTGAGAACCGATTCGTGGTTGCGCGTGGTGGAAAACTTCAATGCGGGAAAACGCTTGCCATAGAAGCGTTTCACTTCTTCATAAAGCTCCAACGACGGAGGCAATTCATAACCGGTATCGGAATAAATCACCTCGAAAGCGGTGGGAGGTATGGCACGTGTTACAAGGTCAAGCACTACTTGCGAGTCTTTTCCACCAGAAAATGATGCAATAAATCTATCTATACGAGTAGAGAGCAACACACGTTTACCTTCGGCATTGGCTGTTTTGAGCGGTACTATATCGAAACTGTCGCAATCCTGCTTTACTACTGCCATTTTTTGTTTAGTACGTTTTTCTACCTTCTCTGCGAGTGCTTCAAAGTCAACCTCTTGATTAGCTTTTGATAGCGCATTGGCTTTATTCACACCAGAATAAGCCATATAGGTATCGCGAATAAATTCGATAGCCTCATTCTCAATCAAAAACATTTGATCGCTATTACGCCTTAACATTTCTTTCACGTCAATCGGTTTTATAGTGGCTGTCTCTTTACCCGATTGGAAAACGATTGTTGGCGCATCGTAAATATTAGCACCTTTAGCCTCAAACATCAAGTCGCCACGATAGAAATATTGTTTATTAACTGCCCACATAAGTGGCTCTTCTGTTTGTGGGTAAGTCCAACCAAGACGGTCAAGACCAAGTAAATCAAGTTCTTCAAACCAAACAGGACGAGGTGCAATACCTAAAGTCTCTTTAGTGACTTTGGCACTTAACAAAACACCTCCGGTATCTTTATCCCATTCTATTTTATACATGAACTTATTTAATTTCAGTTTTTACAATTAAATCTCTAACATCAACATTGAGCAGTTCTGCTATCTTTACCAATGTATCCAAACTTGGCTGATATGTATTGGTACACCATTTTGATATAGTAGCTTGATCTTTGCCCAATTCTCCAGCGAGCCATTTGCTTGTTCTATTTTGCTCCGCAAGCACAGCTTTTATTCTATTGATATTTGCACCTTTCTGCATATATTAATGTATGATGTTGCACGATTCCATTAAAATTTTGCAAAGATACGAATTTTTCCTGTTATTAACGCTAACACTTGGAGTGTTCTTTCAAAAAGATGGCGTATTTTTTCAAAAAGATGGTATTTAGTTTAATAAATCTGTCATGTTAAAGAAAACCACAAGGTTATTGATATAACCTGATGGCTTTCTATTTTCGCTCACTCAAGGACTTTTACACTTGCCATACGCTCATTTTTTAGGTTGGTCTGTTTTGATTGACTTGGATTTTACGGACTTTGCCTTGTCTTCCTGCTCTTTTGCTGCCTGTTCCTTTAGTCGGGCTTGCTCTGCAAGTGCGGCTCGTTTGCGTACTGCATCCTCGTAGGTCTCTACATCTTTACGCATTTGGCGGATTTTGTCGTTATCACGATTTAGTTCAAAGATGTTTTCCAACTCTAATATGCCCTCCGAGGAGATTTCGCTTTTCATCTTGATGTAGCGGTACTTCAGGTCGTTGTCGATACGGTCGCAGTCCGATTGCTTGGCAAAATACAGTGCCACAGCCAAGACAATTATCATGGCAAACATTCCGCAAAAGCCCCAAAAGATAAAGGGAGATTCGATACTGAAACTGTGGTGCTTCTCATAATAGACACCATTCTTGATGTGTTCATCGGTGGCTCGCAACAGGGATTTTATCTCATTGGATTCTTGTATCTGCTTTGTTCCCAACTCGGACAGCATCTTGACGATTCTATTGGAACAATCGTTCTGTTGTTTCCGGCTCTGCTGATGTTCGTTGTTCAGCATAGACAATGATTCCATGGCCTTGTCTGACATAGAGCTGTGTTTCAACAAATTTGTAGTATCGCTACGGATGGCAACGATGCTTTCAGCAAGACGGTTGAACGATGTCTTGATGCCGTTCAAATCCTGTTTGAACTCCTGCATTGCAGCATCATTTGTGTTGTACACTTTGGAATTACCGTCTGCCGATTGAGGTATGGATAGACAGTTTATCTTGTTTTCTATTCTCTCCAAACACCCGTAGATGCTTTCCATTAACCCACATTGCGCAACCTCTAGAACCAGATTGTTAATTATTATTGTTAACAGATCGTTTCAAAGCATAGTATTCCCAGAATATGGTTAATTTATTAACAGATAATCCTATATAAAACCGTTAAACCTTCCTAAAGGAAAGGCCGT
>CDZI01031080.1_pt1 | contig 13678 bp, 6 predicted proteins | sample 554811 | NCBI WGS metagenome assembly CDZI01 (sample SAMEA3182110, study PRJEB8094) | gut metagenome | biome: human; feature: gut; material: Stool; isolation source: human stools | place: Canada | collected 2013-04-23
AATAGCAGCATACTGACCGACTTGACTCTCTTCAACATAAAGTATTAATTTAAAGAATGATAAATAAAAACTATATACCATAGTTCTTCTAGAATTATTCTTTATATTAAAATACTGATAATCAAAGAAGTGAAAATAAATTATATTTCGTAAGAACAGACCTATAAGCTTCGTAGAATTAATAGAACAAAATATTTTCTACCTACATTCTACTAATGTATGTATTTAAACTGTTCAGTAAAGGTGCTAATTTAGTTTTATTGATAATATCCTGTAGAAATGTTCTTTTAATGCCTTCTTGCTGTATATAATAACAATAAGATGAAGTTACTAAAATTCTACCCAATTTGTTATTACTGCTTTTTTATTTGTTTTTTCATGCTCTGTACTTTATGTACATTACTCGTTCGGACGCTCTAAATCAACAGTAATGGGTTGATTATTAGCTATTTGTTTTCATTAGCGCAATATTAACCAACCCATACTCTTATTAAGATAATATTTTATATGCTTTCTTCAAATAGAACTGTTAATTTTTGACTTTAGCCCGATGTATAGGTTCTTCTATTGTTTCCAACAATTTTTTGCCAGTCTTTACAGGTGCCTTGATTAATTCCGGCAAGTTATAGGTATATGTAAAGGTATCATAAAAATCGGGCTCCTCCTGAGGTAATAGGAAAGGCTTACTAAAATGTCCTGTCTCGGGATCAAAATGCGCAAAAAACGGACGAGCCCACAATCCATCCAGACGTTTGCTGCTGAAGACCAGCCATCTTCCTGTTGAAGACCAGGTATGAAAACTGTCCACATTGTCACTGTTTATTTCCGCGATATTTCGTATATTACCTGTAGCCAAATTAAGCAGATATAAATCACTTTCAGGATGCCAGATGGAGAAATTGCCGTAATCAGACTGAGTAAATAAAAGGAACCTACCATCCGGTGAAATTCTCGGAAAAGAGACAGTCTTACGAAGGGCTGATGCTTTATAGACACATTCCAATGTATGCAGTTTGGAATGTTCTGCGTCAAAATGTATACGATATAAATCATACCGGATACTGTCCAAAGACATTCCTTGACGATATCCTTCAGCACGACAGAAATAAATCTGTTTTCCATCAGGACTCCATGTTGGAAAAGTTTCCATATATTGTTCACCATAAACTAACGAATCAGTAAATGTTTCGTGAGTCTGTACATCATAAATCATTAAATCGGCAGCCAAATCAGATACTTCTATAGGCTTTTGTCCTGAGGAATGGAAGAACTGCTGTATCTCATTGGCAGAAAATGCAATATATCTGCCGGAAGGATGCCAGGCAGGATAAGTGGCTCCATGCCTGTATTCTTCAGGCTTAGGGTCGACTTTTTCCATCTCACCATTAAGGGAAATTAAAGTGCCCCCCTGTTTACCACGCACATGAACCATCATCGTATCGGGTGAATTTCGGTTAAACGTATGACAGTTAATGCATTGCTTCCCAAAATTTCTATTTTCAGCGATAGGAGTCTGCTCATACGTTGTCAGGTCACGTTGATAAATTCCCATTTCATTCCAAAGTTCATATCCGGGATAAAGCAGACGGTACGCTAAAAAAGGATCTATCGCATGAACGGATATACTATCCTGAATATCAGAATAACGTACCCATTTGCCATGCTGCTTAATAGTAATTCTGACATATATTTTTTTGCCGGCAGCTTTCTCCAACAGTACCTTCCACTCGCTTTCCGGTATACGGACTATTGGTTCGTCATCCTGAATAAGAATGTCATAATTTTCCTCTCCGCATCCTAATTCTGTCTGGAAAGCCTCTCCTTCCTCCTGAATTCTAAAATTAGGAGGTGCAATATTGATAGGGAAAGTCACATCCGTATAATCCGGATAAATTAACGGTAATCGGTCACTTATACTTTCTGCCTGATGATATTGCGTACATCCTGACAAAAAAATAATTAATGTATAGTAAAGCAGATTTTGTATTTTCATATAATTTCCCATTAATTAGCTATCACCTTATTACCATAAGGACTGATATAATTCAAATAAAACCAATACGTATTTCCGAACTCCTTTTGCAAAGTGCCTAACTGTTTGCTCTGTACAAGACTATAATATCGTTTAAACCGTTCTTCCGTTGCCGGACTTATTTTTATTCCTACCTTTGAAAACTCTTCTTCGCCAACACCTAATTTATAAATATAAAGAGCTTCTTCATAAATACGAGGAAGTTTTGTATAAGAAAAAGATGACATGAATTTCAAGTTATTCACAAAACGAACCACATGGTTACTCAGTAATAAGTTACTCATTAAATACTCAAAAGCCATTTTGTTGGTGCTGTCATTCTCACATAAATATTGCAATTCCGGCCCTATATTCAAGACATTGGCAAACCGTGCCGGAGTATCCACCTTTCCATCCAATGCATTTCTTAGTCCGGGAACTTTGCCTTCATTTACAATTTTTTCAAGTAGCAAAGCTTTCTCTCGATAGAAAAGAGACTGTTTTAGCTTATTAATAAAGCGTTGTGCCACTAACGGGCGGTGGTTTACAATGTTATATTGTGCCAAATTTATAAGGTGAGGTGCTGTTTCTCCCCATACTACCATTGACTCAAACTCCCAGCGTTGTGCCTCATTGATATACCCAAGTTCTTCATAAAGAATATGTCCGTATTCACTCTCACGACTGTCACTGTTCCACGGGAAGTAAAGTCCCTTGACTCCCTGTTTTTGTGGATAATCCAATAAATGATAAGGAAGCTGTCCTGTATGATAAAGTGCTAAATGATGAAAATAAGAAATGAGCTGATTATAACGTCCGGTATCTAAATATTTTTTTGTATACTCCAGCACACTTCTCCAGTCTTTGCTTTTTACAAACTGTTCGGCTTTTAACATTATACGCTCATTCCTATTGTAGTTATTAAAAAAATAGTGAAAACCATATCCTGTATATCCTAGTAAAAAAAGAGAAGTTAATAAAATACGTATTTTTTTATTTGATATGCCAGGCAGACGAAAGAGGGGAAATACGTTTCGGTAACGTTGAATAAACAAAAGAAGCAAATAGAGCATCAACAGGCATAGCAGACTTCCTGGCAATATAGAAAGAGAATGATTCGCTTCCATTGTATAGAAAAAAAGAATAAGGGAAGGAATAATGGACAATTGCAACAGATCATTCTTTCCGGTTATTATTTTTATAATGCTATTTGTCAACCAATAGACTGATGCCAACAAGAATGCCAAAATAGTACTTCCTAAAATAGGATAATAGAAAAATTGAATAATAAAGTTAGTGATATAGTTTAGCCAACCCTCAGATTGAACACATTGCAGAAAATAAGATTTAGAAAAAAGGAAAAGATGATGTTGTTCGTGATAGTAAAGCACATGCGACAACACTCCTTGGTAACATATATAATAAAGGATAAACAAAGCTCCAAATAGGGTATAGACCAGTCGTTTCATCTTATATATTTATTTAATAAAGTAAGTGAGGACACTTACTATAAGACAATGCCCTCACTTAAATTATTGCTTGTAGATATTATAATGTTATTAATATCCCGGGTTCTGAGTCAGTTTAGGATTCAAATCGATTTCTGTCTGAGGAACAGGGAGTAAGTAGTTATGATCTTCATAATGACTACCCGCCAATTTTATATTTTCACCTTCATAAAGAATATAATCCACAATTGCCGGTTTGCCATCTACTACTCCTTCTACAGGTTTCATCTTCAATCCCAAGAACGGTGCATTCAAAACTTCTTTGGCAATGCCCCAACGACGAATATCCCACATACGTTTACCGCCTTCGAGTGCAAACTCTACACGCCATTCGTTTTGAATACGTTTACGAAGCTCATCTTGAGTAGCACAATATGTCGGTTTGCTTGGGTCTGTATTTTGTAAATCAGGCATACCTACACGTCTACGAACTTGATTGACAGCATCAAATGATTCTGCGCTCAACGGATGAAGCTCATTCATCGCTTCTGCATAAGTCAGCAGAACTTCGGCATAACGAATAACCACCCAGTCTTTACCCATATTCCAACCTTCGCTTTGAGGATCAATACTTGGGTCTAACCATTTTTGCTGATAATATCCAGTTGCTGTAGCATCACCATGCTGTTCAATACCGGTTTTTCCACTTGATTTCAGCGGTTTGACTTTAATTGTAACACCATACATTTCTTCTCCGTCATGAAGTACATTGACTTCCAAACGAGGGTCGCGATTTTTAAACGGATCCTTTTCATTATAAATTGTAGATTTACTGATAGGAGCACCGTCTTTATCTTCGAATGCGTCAACCAAGCTCTGAGTAGGATTCATACCTCCCCAACCTAAAGTAGGGAAACATTCCCAACCAATCAAGTAGTGAGTTTTATCAGGGTAGTTGAATTGTACATACAAGATATTTTCATCACATCCATCTGATTTTTCCCAAAACAACTCCTGATATTTACCGGTATTTCCGGCATCATAAAGTTCATATTTACCTAAATCAATTACAGCCTTAGAAGCATCTGCTGCAACTTGCCAGTTACTATAGTACAAAGCAGCTCTAGCTTTCATAGCCAAGGCAGCTCCTTTGGTAACACGAGGAGTATTTGCGGCATCCCATTCTTCAGGCAAATATTCAATTGCCTTGTCAAAGTCCGCCATAACCTTTGCATACACTTCTTCGCGTGGAGTACGAGTGATATCTTCTACATCCGTTAAGTTCAATGGTTTATCAATATAAGGAACATCACCAAAAGAACGGATTAAATTGAAATATACAAATGCACGGAAGAAATAAGCCTGTCCTTCAATTTTTTTACGTGATTCGTCACTCATTTCGATATCTTTTACTTTTTCCAATACCAAGTTACATTGACGAATCGGAGTATAACTACCCGCCCAGCTTTGGTCCATCGGATCGTAAATACCTTTTGATATGTTACCGGCAGCCCATTTAATGCCATGAACTGCATTATCTGAATTGATATCTTCGTCTTGATCCCATGTAGGCAGGCAGCCATAAATATCAGTTACGGCCATCATCGCATCATTCTCTGTTTTCCAGAAACTGCTATCAGATAGCTCATTCAATGGATAACGGTCTAAGAAATCACTACATGAAGAAGTGAATCCTGCAAATAATAAGGCCGTTGCTATATGTAAAAATTTTGTTTTCATGTTATTTATACTGTTTTATTTGAAATATTAGAATGAAAGTTTTACTCCGACAGACAGTTTTTTAACGTTACTGTAAGACCATCCTCGTTCATTGCTTTCTTCCGGGTCGATACCACCGTCCAAACCTGTAAAAGTAAATAAGTTTTCACCGGTTAAGAATACCTTTGCATTAGCGATACCGGCTTTAGTTAACCATGCTTGAGGTAATGTATAGCCTAAAGTAAGGTTTTTCAAACGAACGTATGATGCATCTTGAAGCCAGAAAGAAGATGTTACAAAGTTTGTTTGACTAGAACGTGTAACACGGGGGTAAGAAGCATTGTGATTATCCGGAGTCCAACGATCCAAATGTCTTTTCAAAGCAGTTGCACCATTATAAAATGCATAAGCAGCTTCAGCGGTGTAGTATCCGTCTACATCAAATGCTCCTTGGAATAAAGCAGAAAGATCAAAATTCTTATAACCTACACTCAGATTCAAACCTCCGGTCCAACTTGGGAAATTCTTACCTATAACAGTACGGTCTTTTTCTGTAATTTTCTTATCACCATCCAAATCTTTGTACTTGATATCACCTAATTTTTCCTGACCGTCAGCCAAACGTTTCGGACAGTTAAGAAGATCTTCTTCTGTATTAAAGAAGCCATCGGCTACATAACCGTAGTAAGAACCAATAGGATATCCTTCCAGATTCCAAATCTTGTCGTTACTTGTCGGACCTTCTGTACCTGCCATATCCGTAATCTCATTCTTTACATAAGATACATTCAATGATACAGAATAGTTCCAGTCCTTATTAATTTGCTTGTTATGGTTAATCAAGAAATCAAAACCGGTATTCTGCACACTACCAATATTCTGTGCCGGAGCATTCATACCGATAACTCCCTGAATAGGAAGATACAGCAACATATCATTGGTTTTCTTCTTATAAACAGATAATTCAAAATTAATCATGTTATTTAAGAAACCGGCTTCCAAACCTAATTCATAGTTAGTAACCGTTGCCCATTTCAAATTATTGTTTGCATAACGAGCTTCATATATAGCTGAATACAAAGTATTGTTGAATAAATATTTAGTAGCATTGTCAGCTATATTATATGTATATGTTGGTACTGCCGGATAAATATCATCGGATTTCAATTCCTCATTACCGGTTTTACCCCAACCAAGACGTAACTTCAAATTGCTCAGCCAGTCTACATTGTCTTTAATAAATGCTTCTTCAGAAATTCTCCATCCTGCAGAGAATGCGGGGAATACTCCCCAACGATTATCTTTCGGGAAACGTGAAGAGGCATCACTACGTAAATTAGCTTCAAACAGATACTTACCTGCATAATCATATTGGATACGTCCGAAATAAGACAAACGAGCCATTTCATAACCTCCGTCTTTATTTTTTTGTGAAGACTGGTCTAATGTATTCAGAGATTCAGGCAGCTCATCACTACCGCCACCTTGACGAGTAGCTTCTGTATACTTATAAATATGTTCATAAGATTCAAAACCTGCTAATGCACTGATATTATGTTTGCCAAAACTCTTGTTGAAGTTAATCAAGACTTGTCCGGTGTAATAGTTGTGGTTATAATATTTATCATACCCTTCACGCAAACCGGAATCATACGCATTGCTTCCGCTACCATAAGTGAAATGCTTTTTAAAACCATCTTGGTTACTAGTATAATTACGTACTGAATATACACCTTTAATACTCAATTCAGGTAAAATCTGTATAGTAGCATGACCTGTAAGATTTATTTCCTGTTGTGTATTACGTTTGAAACCAGACTTGTCTCCTTGTATAGCAACCGGGTTATCTACACCGGAATAAGTATAAGAACCATCTTCGTTATAAACTTTATTAGTAGGCTTTTCGCGAGTTACACCTTGATAAACAGATACAAAGCCATTCCATGCATCATTAGAAACACCTCTATAACCGGATGCATTGATACCTACCTTTATATATTTATTGATTTCCGAATTCAAATTCATACGGGCATTGAATCGAGAATAATCATTATCAGCAGTCAAACCATCCTGATAAATATAACCTAATGAAGCATTGTACGTTGTTTTTTCAGTACCACCGCTGATAGAAACATTATGCATTGTTTCTATAGCACTCTTTTTAATAGCTGCTTCATACCAGTCTGTGCTGGGTAATGCTCCGGTACGATAGTCTTCTATTTCTTCCGGAGAGAACATCAATGTAGCATTAGGATTCTCATTTAAAGTTGCTTCATTATATAAAACAGCATATTCATAAGCATTCACTAATTCACGTTTTGCTACCGGAGAAGACCAAGATACATTACCGGAATAAGTTACGCGTGCCTTTTCTCCTTTTTTACCCTGTTTAGTAGTAATCAAGATTACACCGTTCGCAGCCTGTACACCATAGATAGCAGCAGAAGCAGCATCTTTCAAAACTGTAAATGTTTCAATATCATTTGGGTCAATTGTATTCATACTACCCGGTACTCCATCTACAATAACCAATGGACTGGCTGCATTGATAGAGTTCTTACCACGAATAGTAATATCAGCAGCTTGACCACCCGGAGCACCTGAACTCTGAATAGCTGTTACACCAGGCATTTGTCCTGCTATAGCTGCAGAAACACTTGACACGGGACGGCTTTCCAATGCTTTTGCATTTACAGTTGCAACTGCTCCTGTTAAATTAGCTTTCTTTTGTACACCATAACCTACTACGACAACTTCTTCCAATGTTTGACTGTCCTCTTTCAGGATTACATTAAGTGGTTGACCATTGAATTTTACTTCCTGGGTAACATAACCTACATAGGAAATAACAAGAATACTTCCTTCGGAAACTCCACTCAAGGTAAAATCACCATCGATACCGGTAATAGTACCATTGGTTGTACCTTTTACTACTACGGACGCACCGATGACTGTTTCACCCATAGCATCCTTTACAACTCCTTTACAGGTTTCGGTCTGTTGCTCAATAGCATTTGAGCTTGCTATTGCAGGAGCTGAAACAGCATTCATGCTTCCTGTAGATGCAGCCATAAGAAATAGCAGCATACTGACCGACTTGACTCTCTTTAACATAAAGTATTAATTTAAAGATAATAAATAAGTTACTATCAACGTAGTTCTTCTAGAACTATGTTTTTTCAATATGATTTAGATTAATGGCGCAAATATATAATATTTTTAAAAAAGACCAATCATTTTTGAAAACTATCTTTGTTTTTCTCTGTAATTTAACAATTAAACTATAAAAATATCTAATTAAAGGGGTACCCTAAAAAGACTTAACTATTTAGTTGGTAGAATTTTAGTAATATAATGATAATACATAAAACTTTTTTTTACTCATAATTTATATATGAGTTTCCATGTAAAGCCGTTATAAACAATAGTATAATGAAAAGGGGATTAATAAAAACGAATAGAATATCGGTAGAAATATTATCTTTTTTCCTCATTTATTGTGATTTACAGTATAAATAATCCAATAATCTATTTAATACAAGCATTGATTATCAGCAGATTATAAAAAGGAATAGTTCTAGAAGAACTTATCCTTTTAGAACTTTGAATTTCAATCAAACACTTTAAAATTCAATATTATGTTAAAACGACTGAAATCAGTTAGCATGTTATTGTTCTTGGGAACATTCTCTACAGGAACCATTTCTGCTGTTACAGCTTCCGAAGTCAACTCTTCTGCTATCGTACAACAAAATGAAACATGTAAAGGTATTGTGAAAGACGCCACGGGAGAATCCATTATTGGTGCTTCTGTAATAGTGAAAGGAACCACCAACGGAGCAATTACCGACTTTGAAGGTAATTTCGCCTTAACTAACGTGAAGAAAGGAGATATCATCGTAATCTCCTATGTAGGGTATCAAAAACAAGAAGTCAAATGGAATGGTGGGACTCTCAATGTAGTGTTGAAAGATGACACAGAAGTCCTGAGTGAAGTTGTTGTTGTAGGTTACGGTGTACAGAAAAAGGCTAACCTCTCCGGTGCCGTTGCACAAGTAAACAGCGATGAGTTAACCAATCGCCCTATTTCGAATGTATCAAGCGGTTTGCAAGGCTTGATGCCGGGTGTAACAATTACTGCAGGTCAGGGACGTCCCGGTGAAGACGGAAGTAATATCAGAATCCGCGGTGTAGGAACGTTGAATAATGCATCTCCCTATATCTTGATTGACGGTGTAGAAAGTGGTTCCATGAACGACCTTGACCCGAATGATATTGAAAGTATCTCCGTATTGAAAGACGCTTCTTCTGCAGCTATCTATGGTTCTAAAGCATCTAACGGTGTAATTTTGATTACTACCAAACGCGGAAAAACCGGTGCTCCCCGTATCTCGTACAATGGATATGTCGGTATTCAAAATGCAACGGCAACCATTGACCGTGTAAGCTCTGCCGATTATGCCAGACTGTACAATCGCATTGACGATGATAATAATAACCCACATCGTTATTCGGACGAAGACATCCGTTTATTCGAGAATGGTTCCGACCCATACGGACATCCTAATACCGATTGGAATGATGCTGCCTATAAAACAGGTGTTCTGCATAAGCACAATGTAAGTATCAATGGTGGTACAGAGAATGCAAGATATATGGCTTCTGTCGGTTATCTGGGGCAGACGGGTATCCTTCCGAATTCAGAGCGAAGCCAATTCAACGGACGTATGAATTTAGACGTAGATATAACCAAGAAATGGCATGTGCGTATGAATTTGTCCTATATCAAGAATGATTATAAAGACCCTAACTCAAACTATGGTGGTGGTTCTTCAGACCAAATTATCCGTCAGCTCAACATCCTAAGCCCGATGATTCCTATCAAGAATGAAGATGGAACTTACGGTTCAACAAATGACGGTAACCCGATTGCATGGTTGGATTCAAAATCTACAGTAGATAAATATAACCAGAACTTTACCGGTATGTTGTCTGTTGATTACAAAATTTTGGATTGCCTTACAGCAACCGTATCGGGAGCTTATGTTAATGATGACCAACACTACAAGGCTTTCGTAAAGAAAATCAATAATGACCCGGCACAGGCCGCACGTCCTAACAGCTTAACTGAGTCATTTACAAACTGGACCCGGTATAACTTTGATGCTTTGTTGAATTTCGACAAGCAATTTGGTGATCACAACTTAAAAGCAATGTTAGGTTATCATGCAGAAGCATACGATGTACGCTACAATGATATGTACCGTGAAAATTTCCCAAATAATGAATTGGACGATATGAATGCAGGTGCAACTGCTACTCAAACCAATAGTGGTTTTACACGAGAATTGAATATGTTGTCATACTTTGGTCGTATCAACTACGATTATAAAGGAAAATATTTATTCGAAGCTAACTTCCGTGCCGATGCATCTTCTCGTTTTGCTCCGGGCAACCGTTGGGGATACTTCCCTTCATTCTCCGGTGCATGGCGCATCAGTGAAGAATCATTTATGGAAACCTTAAGAGACAGTTGGTTGTCAAGCCTTAAGATTCGCGGTTCTTGGGGTCAGCTGGGAAACCAGGATGCTTTGGGAGACGGTACTCCGACCGGAGGAGACTACTATCCATGGATGAATACATACAACCTCGGCGCCAACTATCCGTTCGGAGGTTCGTTAGTGACAGGATACTATCAAGGTTCATACAAAATGGCTTCTCTTTCTTGGGAAAAAGCTACCACTTGGGGTATCGGTATAGACTTCACTTTATTCAATAAGCTGACTGGTTCTATTGACTACTACAACAGAAAGACCACAGATATCATCATGAATGTCTCCGTACCTAAAGAATTTGCCTTGGGTGCATACAAAGATAATGTAGGTGCAATGAAGAACAGTGGTATTGAAGTTCAATTGGCCTACAACGATACATGGAACGATTGGACCTTCGGTGTTTCAGGAAACTTTGCCTACAACAAGAATACCATTGAAAATTTAGGTGGAGTAGACCGTATGGCTGACGGCAGTTTTATGCGCGAAGTAGGTTCTCCCATTAATTCATGGTTCGTATATCGCACAGACGGATTTTTCCAGTCTGATGAAGAAGCTGCTGCATGGCAAGCCAAATACTCTGCAATGGACGGATATCCTTTCGGACAAGATTTCAAGGCAGGTGACTTACGCTATGTAGATGCAAACGGTGACGGTAAAATATCGGCTGATGACCGCGAGCTTTATAGAACCAAAGATCCGAAATTCACATTTGGCTTCAATATTAATGTCGGTTATAAGAACGTAGACTTGTCAATGAACTTCAATGGTGCTGCCGGTGTAGGATATGCATTTACCAAGGAAGCATTCGGTGAATTCTCCGGTAGCGCAGGACATCCGTCAACTGCCTGGTTGGATAGCTGGACACCCGAAAACAAAAATGCAAGCATGCCACGCATAGCAGAAGCACGTGTATCTCCAAGTGAAGCTTCAAATGTACTTTCCGATTTCTGGATTATGGACACAAGCTATCTCCGTATGAAAACCATACAATTAGGCTATACTCTTCCTAAAAATTGGATAGAGAAATGGGGTATTCAGAATCTGCGTGTATACTATTCAGCAGAAAACTTGCTGACATTTGACGATATGCCAATTAATGTAGACCCGGAAACAGTCAGTGAACGTTTGTCTAGTTACCCTTTGAATAAAACACATTCATTCGGAGTCAACATTACATTCTAAACTTTTTATAATCACTTAATTAATACAGAATAATATGAAACGTTTATCAACATATTTATTAGCAGGTATCGCATTGCTGTCTGCTTCATGTTCAGATTTTCTGGATACAGCTCCGAAAGATGCCCTTTCTCCTGCAACAACCTGGAAAACAGAAACTGATGCCGAGAGTTTTGTAGTAGGTTGCTACAATGGATTATTAGATCCATCGTCCATTCTTTATTTAGATTGCGGTTCCGACATAGGTTACAATAATTTTTCATGGGAAGGATGGCGTCCTTGGGGAGACGGTTCCTTATCCAGCGGTAACACAGGTGCTTCATTCTATGATTTTGCCATTATCCGCCGTTGTAATACAGTGTTAGAAAACATCGACAATGTAGAATTCACTACTGCAGGTAAGAAAGAAGAACTGATAGCAGAAGCCAAAGCCATCCGTGCCTATAGATATTTCATTATGAACTGGTGGTATGGCGGTGTACCTATCATCGGTTCTTATACTACGGCCGAAGAAGCACAGGTACCGCGTAATACGGAAGCAGAAGTACGCGAACAGATAGCACAGGACTTGGACGATGCACTTACAGCCATCAACACCACTCCGGCAGCACGCGGACGTATTGCCAAAGGAGCAGTTTTGGCAACCAAAATGCGCGAAGCATTGTATTACGGCGACTGGCAGAAAGCAAAAGATGCAGCTCAGGCTATCATCGATTTAAAACAATACGAACTGGATTCTGATTATGAAAACTTATTCAAACTGACAGGTGTAGATTCTAAAGAAATCATATTGGCAGATCAACGCCTCGAAAGTGTCTTCGGACTGGGCGTTATTGGTCAAATGTATAATAATGATGATGCAGGATGGTCTTCAATTGTTCCTACTCAAAATTTGGTAGACATGTATGAAATGGACAATGGTTTGACTAAAGAAGAAGCTACAGGCTATTATGATGCCAAACATCCTTTTGCCAATCGTGACCCGCGCATGGATATGACTATTCTTTATCCCGGACAAGAATGGAGAGGAAAGATATTGAATACACTGGATGAGAAGCTGGCAGACGGTTCAAAAAACAAGAACTTTCCTACTTATACAGACAATGCCTCAAAAACAGCTTTAACATGGGCCAAATATCTAGATCCATACGAACAGTATTCTAATATTTGGAATACAGCTGCCTGTGTTATCATATTCCGTTATGCAGAAGTACTGTTAAGTTGGGCAGAAGCCGAAAACGAATTAAACGGTCCATCAGATCAAGTGTACAACTATATCGACCAGATTCGTGAACGCGTAGGTATGCCTAAAGTAGTCAGAACTAAATATGATACTCAGGATAAATTACGTGAATTGATTCGTCGTGAACGTTGCGTAGAATTTGCAGGTGAAGGTTTACGCCGTGCAGATATCCTGCGTTGGAAAGACGCCGGTGGCAAGATGTTGGCAGAAACTTTAATGAACGGTGATTTAAAACGTATTACCGGTGCTATCAATTACAGTGAAAACGATCCGTACAAACGTGCAGAAGTTACAGGCACAGCAACAATTGAAACACGTAAGTTTGCTCCGAAGAACCGTTATTTGCCATTCTCTCAAACAGATGTACTCGACAAGAATCCGAACATCAAACAGAATCCCGGATATTAGCATTTATCATAAAAGAGTAGAATAGCATTCATAGAAAAAGGGAGTGTGCCAAAACTAAACCGGCCTATCCCATCGTCAGCTGTAGGGGCAGGGGTTGCCTGCCCGAAGACACAAA
>CDZI01050546.1_pt1 | contig 13656 bp, 14 predicted proteins | sample 554811 | NCBI WGS metagenome assembly CDZI01 (sample SAMEA3182110, study PRJEB8094) | gut metagenome | biome: human; feature: gut; material: Stool; isolation source: human stools | place: Canada | collected 2013-04-23
CGGACGAAAATAGACACGGAGAGTTGTCCGAGTGGTCGAAGGTGCAGCACTCGAAATGCTGTAGACCGAAAGGTCTCTAGGGTTCGAATCCCTAACTCTCCGCCACAAAAAGCCTGTAAACAAGCCCGTTTACAGGCTTTTTAATTTTTGCCTAAAGGGCAAAGCCCGCACGATTTTCGGTTTTCAGGGGAGAAAATCAGCTGTTCTCCCCGGCACTGATCGAACTCCAGCGGCTGCTGAAGTCGCCGCCCTCCGGCAGAGCAAGCCCTGTCTCCATCGCCTGCGCCGAAGTGATCTTGGACTTGTAATCCAAGTGGGCGTAGATGTTCGCCGTGGTGGTAAAGTCGCTGTGCCCCAACCACTCCTGAATGTGTTTGAGGGGGACGCCGTTGGCCAGCAGCAAGCTGGCACAGCTGTGACGCAGATCGTGAAAGCGCATCTTCGCCATCCCGTGTTTTGCTATGTACTTAGGAATGATCGCACAACAGCCGGCAGTGCAAACATAGGTATCGTAGGTACAGAAAATCAAGACAGGAAAAGAACAGGCAGGCAGCGGCTCACGCCACTGCCTGCCTGTTCAAAAAAATCAATTACTTAGCGCATCTGAGAGAGAGAGAGAAGCCGGGGGTGCTGCTTGTTCTTTTTCCCCTTTTCCCGTTACAGAATAGCGTAATTCACGATCAGTCCAGCAAACACGATGGACACCATGCTCAGCAGCTTGATGAGGATGTTGATGGCCGGACCCGCAGTGTCCTTGAAGGGATCGCCCACGGTGTCGCCCACCACGCCGGCCTTGTGGCAATCACTGCCCTTGCCGCCGAAGTTGCCTGCCTCGATGTACTTCTTGGCGTTATCCCAGGCACCGCCGGCATTGGCCATGTAGATAGCCATCAGGAAACCAGTAACGGTGGCACCGGCCAGCAGACCGACCACACCCTTGAAACCCAGGATCATACCTACCACAATGGGCGTCACCACCGCGATAACGGTGGGCAGCACCATCTCCTTCAGGCTGGCCTTGGTGCACAGATCCACGCAGCGCGCGTAGTCGGGATCTGCCTTGCCCTCCATCAGGCCGGTGATCTCGCGGAACTGGCGGCGTACCTCCAGCACCACGCTCTGGGCCGCGCGGCCCACGGAGTTCATGGTAAGCGCTGCGAACACGAAGGGCAGGCACGCGCCGATAAACAGGCCCACCAGCACCACGGGGTTCATCAGGGAGAAGTCCTCAAAGGTGACATTCGCGCCCACTTCCTTGACCTTTTCGATATAGGAAGCCATCAGTGCCAGAGCCGTCAGCGCGGCGGAGCCGATGGCAAAGCCCTTGCCGGTAGCTGCCGTGGTGTTGCCCAAAGAGTCCAGCGCGTCTGTGCGCTTGCGAACCTCCGGCTCCAAGCCAGCCATCTCAGCGATACCGCCGGCATTGTCGGCCACGGGGCCGTAGGCGTCGGTGGCCAGGGTGATGCCCAGCGTGGACAGCATACCCACTGCCGCCAAAGCAATGCCGTACAGGCCCATGCCTGTGCTGGCTGCGCCGTCGGAGAGGAAGAACGCCAACAGGATGCACACCGCCACGATCACGATGGGCACCGCCGTGGAAAGCATACCCAGGCCAAGACCGCCGATGATGATGGTAGCGGAGCCGGTCTGGCTCTTGCTGCTCAGCTCCTGGGTCGGCTTGTAGGTATCAGAAGTGTAATACTCCGTGGCCTTGCCGATCAGCACGCCGGCCACCAGACCGGAGAGAATGGCCACATACAGTCCCCAGTGCTCGATGCCCAGCAGGGCCCACACCAGAAAGAAGGAGATAATAGCAATCAGAATAGCCGCCAGGTTGGTGCCGCGGGACAGTGCTTTCAGCAACGTGCGCTGGTCGGCGTTCTCCTCGGTCTTGACGAAGAAAGAGCCAATGATGGAGCAGATGATGCCCACCGCCGCCATGACCATGGGAATAGCCATGGCCTTGAAGGCCTGATCGCTGAATGCCGCCACGCCCAAGGCGGAGGCGGAGATGATGGAGCCAACATAGCTCTCATACAGGTCCGCACCCATACCGGCCACATCGCCCACGTTGTCACCTACGTTATCGGCGATAACAGCGGGGTTGCGGGGATCGTCCTCGGGAATACCGGCCTCAACCTTGCCCACCAGGTCGGCGCCCACATCGGCCGCCTTGGTGAAGATGCCGCCGCCCACGCGGGCAAACAGCGCCATGGAGCTGGCGCCCATGCCGAAGGTCAGCATGGCACTGGTGATGTCAGCGGCCTCCAGTTTGAACACGAAGCGCAGCAGCATGAACCACACGCTGATATCCAGCAGGCCGAGGCCGACAACGGTGAATCCCATAACGGAGCCAGCGGAGAAGGCCACGCGGAGGCCGCGGTTCAGGCCGTCGCGGCAGGCGTTGGCGGTGCGGCAGTTGGCCTTGGTGGCGATGCGCATACCCACGAAGCCAGACAGGCCGGAGAAGAAACCGCCGGTCAGGAACGCGAAGGGCACGAACCAAGTCAGCAACTTTAAGGCCGCCATAATGCACAAAACAACGATCATACAGGCAAAAAACACACCTACAACGGTGTATTGCCGCTTCAGGTAGGCGTTGGCGCCCGCACGGATAGATTGCGAAATTTTGCTCATAAGCGGGGTGCCTTCGTCAAAACTCAGCACTTTTTTGCCGGTGGCGAAGGCGAAAACGAGTGCGATGACAGACCCTACAAAGGTTGCCAAAACAAGGTATTTTTCCATGTTTTTTCTCTCTTTCCGTTCCGAATTGTTGTGAAATTCGAAATCTTCTTTTTTGTTCCTGAAATATTATAAAGAAAAACAACGCGCACGTCAAATTTTCACACTTTTTTTTGGTACGCCTGAAAAAGTGTCCGGTTCTTTTCGTTATTTTGCCCGCAACTTTTTTGTGAAAAAACTTCCCATTTTGTGGCATTTACAACCGATTTTTCCCCAGTCGCGGAAGATGTACCATACGTTTAGAATGTATTTTTCACCACAATATACCGTGGTATTTCCAGTATAAAAATTTTTTTACGCAACTTTTTCACTTGTATTGGTACCATTTCCCCAAAAAATACAGCAGAAATCTTTTTTCGCACTTTTTGCTGCGTTTTTTTGCTTTTCCGAATTCGCACGCCGGGGGCGTTTGCTAAATTGCACAACGGCAATTTGCAACATTTTCCCCGCAAATGTCCACGGCGGGAGAACGCGAAAGCTATGAAGCTTTGCGTTCAAGCTATATACATTTGCTTTCCTTTTTTGATACCTCAGCGGTACATCTGGGTAAAAAAGAAAGCCCTTTCGGGCAATGTCATTAAGTTAAGCAAATCCGCGCACACGAAAATAAATATCCCCCGGCCTAGCCGGGGGTATTTCTTATGCGGGCGAAGCCCTATGTTACCAGCCACGCCTCATGCGGCGTTAGTACGACTTGCCATTTGCATAGGCTATCCTACCCACACCGGTATAAGTCCGGCACCTTTTCATTCTTATATAGCCGTCATCCCTAACACTTACGCTTTTTCTTCTGCCTAATTATCTCAACAACAGCCTTTACTTCTATCACACAATTTGCTAAACTTTTTCTGCCATTTTATTCTTGAATGGCCTCCCTTTGTTTTGTAGCTTGCAGTTGCCAGACCGCATCGCTACTATAACAGAGGGAGTTTTATTTTTCCTCATCGGCAGCAACCTCTTTTGAACCACTCGCCCAGCGAGTGGTTTTCGGGATACAAAAAGCCCACCTCGACTTTTCGAGGTGGGCATTTTTTATGCTTTCGTTATGTGGATTGCTTGTGCTTACTTCGCGGGCAGGACAATGACCTGTCCCTCGTAAATGGTGTTGGCGTTCACAAGACGGTCGGCGTTGCGCTCGAAGATGGCCTTGTACTTCATCAAACTGGAATTTGTAATTACATTCCATACATATTGGCATTCTTTACAATCACTCTATCTCCTTTTTCTAATTGTTCCTTAGAAACTCCTCTTAACCCAAGTCCAACATGTTCTGTTTTATATCCACAACCATTTGATTTTCGTTCTTTTGTATGTATATCGATGGTAGTAATTATAGTCTCTAATACACCTCCATTTGTTTTATAAACACACGCATTTTCTCCTTCTCTACACATTCCTGTTGATATGTTTCCTGTGGCAACTGTTCCAACCCCCATAATTGTAAATACATCATCAATAATCAATTCAAAGTCTTCTTTTAAACATAATGGAACATCTAATCTGTTCATATACTCTTTTTCTCGCTCTTTTTTGCTTTTACCAAATAATCCCATAGTGTTTCTCCTTTATAACTTCCGATTTGCCGGTTTCTTTCACCGCTGCCAAATCCATCATATCATGCGTTTCCATACAGAGTAATAAAAAAGATGGACCGCAGAAAATCCGTGATGGAATTTTCAGAGCATTGGCAGGACTTGTTGAGATTTCCTTTGAATAATTTTGCTCTCACGGTTCGCGGGTCTGACAGGCCACCGGCCCGTCATTCAGCGCCGCGAACCCCTCAAGGGGAAAGCTATTTTCGCCTGCGGGCGGGACGGGGGTCATATGCGCTCGTAGGCGCGGCGGGGGGTGCCGTCGGCGACGTGGATGGTGCCGGTGTACGCGAAGCCGGCGCGTTCCAGGCAGCGGCGCATGGGGTGGTTATCCTCGTGGGTGTCCGCCCGCAGATGGGGACACCGCGTCCACGCCCAGGCCACGGCCTCGGCCAGCACGCCGGTATGGGTACCGTCGCTGCCCAGGCGGTGGAGGGTGCCGTATGGCGTCTCGTCATCCAGCCACGCGCCGTCGATGGCCTGATAGGTGGGGTCGTCGCCGATGATGAAGGCAAACACGGCGTACACGCTGCCCGCGTCCTCCATGACGAACAGCCGGCCGGCGGCCACGTCCGACCGGAGCAGGGCCTCGGAGGGGTAGCCGTTGACCCACTGGACGGTGTTGCCGCTGCGGCGCATGAACTGCCGGGCGCTGTGGTAGATCGCCAGGGCGCGGGGAATGTCGAAGCTTGTCGCAGGTCGGATCATATCAGTTTTTCAGGCTTTGCAGCGGGGCGGGGATACGGCCGCCGCGGGCGATGAAGTCGGCGCTGGAGGCCTCGTGGACGGGCATCAGGGGCGCGCTGCCCAGCAGGCCGCCCATCTCCACGGTGTCGCCCACGTCCGCGCCCTCCACGGGGATGATGCGGACGGCGGTGGTCTTGCTGTTGACCATGCCCACGGCGGCCTCGTCGGCGATGATGGCGGAGATCGTCTCCGCCGTGGTGCTGCCGGGAACGGCGATCATGTCCAGACCCACGGAGCACACGCAGGTCATGGCCTCCAGCTTGTCGATGGTCAGGGTGCCGTCCAGGGCCGCGGCGATCATGCCCTCGTCCTCGGAGACGGGGATAAAGGCGCCGGACAGGCCGCCCACATGGCCGCTGGCCATGACGCCACCCTTCTTCACGGCGTCGTTCAGCAGGGCCAGCGCCGCCGTGGTGCCGTGGGTGCCGCAGACGGACAGGCCCATCTCCTCCAGGATGCGGGCCACACTGTCGCCCACCGCCGGGGTGGGGGCCAGGGACAGGTCTACGATGCCGAAGGGCACGCCCAGACGGGCGCTGGCCTCGGCGGCCACCATCTGGCCCATGCGGGTGATCTGGAAGGCGGTCTTTTTGATAGTCTCGGCCACCACGTCGAAGGGCTGGCCCTTGCAGCCCTGCAGGGCATGGTACACCACGCCGGGGCCGGACACGCCCACGTTGATGACGGTGTCGGCCTCACCCACGCCGTGGAAGGCGCCGGCCATGAAGGGGTTGTCCTCCACGGCGTTGCAGAACACCACCAGCTTGGCGCAGCCCAGGCCGTCACGGTCGCGGGTCAGGTGGGCCGTCTCCTTGATGACGCGGCCCATCTGGGCCACGGCGTCCATGTTGATGCCGGCCCTGGTGCTGCCCACGTTGACGCTGGAGCAGACCAGCTCCGTGCGGGCCAGCGCCTCGGGAATGGAGGCGATGAGCCGCCGGTCGCCGGAGGTAAAGCCCTTCTGCACCAGGGCGGAGTAGCCGCCGATGAAGTTGACGCCGCAGGTCTTGGCGGCGCGGTCCAGCGTCAGGGCCAGGGGGACGAAGTCCTCGCTTTTGCAGGCCGCGCCGGCGATGGCGATGGGCGTGACGGAGATGCGCTTGTTGACGATGGGGATGCCGAACTCGCTCTCGATATCGCAGCCGGTTTGGACCAGCTTTTCGGCGCGGGAGCAGATCTTGTCGTAGATCTTGTCGCAGCAGCGGTCCATGTCCTCGTCGGCGCAGTCCAGCAGGGAGATGCCCATGGTGATGGTGCGGATGTCCAGGTGCTGCTTGTCCACCATGGCGATGGTGTCGAAGATATTTTGCAGACTCAGCATATTCCCCACCTCTTACAGCTTGTGCATGGCGTCGAAGATGTCCTCCCGCTGGATGCGGATGGACAGGCCGCGGCTCTCGCCGTAGGCCTTCAGGTCGGCGCGCAGGGCGTCGAAGGGCGCCTGACACTCGGTCAGGTCCACCACCATCATCATGGTGAAGTAGCCCTCCATGATGGTCTGGCTGATATCCAGGACGTTGATGCGGCTGGCCGCCAGGGTGTTGCATACACCGGCGATGATGCCCACCTGATCCTTGCCCACAACGGTAACGATCGCTTTCATAACTATATACTCCTTTCGGATGGTTTTTTGTTTTGGCGCGGGAGACGCGGTTTGCTATTCCAGTTCGTCTAATGTCAGCGAATAGCTGGGCAGGAAATGCTCGCGGAAATAGTCCAGCTCCGGCAGGGCCATGGCGTCCATGGCGGCGGCGGTCTGGGCGGCGGCCTGACGGAACTCGGTGTTGCCGGCCTTCAGCTCCTCGATGCACTTGATGTGGGCGGAGAGCTTATCCGCCGCCCTGACCAGCTGCTCGATCTCCGGGTCGGCGGGACGGAGGGCGTCCTCGTAGGCGGGGCGCAGGTCCTCCGGCAGCATGGAGAGGAGCTTATCCTCCGCCACCTGCTCCACGGCCTTGTAGGCCTCGCGGATACCGGGATTGTAATACTTGATGGGGGTGGGCATATCGCCGGTGAGGATCTCTCCGGCGTCGTGGTACAGCGCCGCCACGGCCACAGCGCCGACGTCCACCTGGCCGCCGAAGCGCTCGTTGCGCAGCACCGCCAGCGCGTGGGCCAGCACCGCTGTCTGGTGGCTGTGCTCCTGGATATTCTCCGTGTAGCTGTTCCGCATGAGCGACCAGCGCTGGATGAAGCGCATACGGTTGATATAGGCGAAAAAGTGGTTCATGTTATGTCAACTCTCCTATCAGTGCGTCACCATCTATACCGACTATTTTTGTATCGATATTTTTATTTTGTAAATCTTCGGCGCGGACGCACACCTCACAGTAGTTGGGGGCGTGGCCGGTGTAGAGGCCGTCCTTCTCCTGCTCATAGAGCACCGGGTAGGTCTGCCCCACGCAGCCCTCCAGATAGGCGCGGTGCATGGTCCGGGCCAGGGCCACGGCGCGGCGGGTCCGTTCCTCCTTTACCGCGGCGCTGAACTGCACCAGCTCCGCCGCCTTGGTGCCGGGACGGACGGAATAGGGGAAAATGTGCATATCCGCGAAGGCGCACTTTTCGATAAAGGCCATGGTCTGCTCGAATTCCCGGTTCGTCTCGTCGGGGAAGCCGCAGATCAGATCGGTGGTGACGGCGGGCCGGTGGAAATACTGCCGCAGCAGTGTGACGGACTCGTAAAACCGTGCCGTGTCGTACTTCCGGTTCATGCGGCGCAGCGTCTCGTCACAGCCGGACTGCAGGGACAGGTGGAAGTGGGGGCACAGGTTGGGCAGCTTCGACGCCCGGCGGCAGAAGTCCTCGTTGATGGTACGGGGCTCCAGGCTCCCCAGCCGCAGACGCATATCCCCCGCGGCGGCGGATACCGCCTCCAGCAGGTCGATGAGGCTTTGGCCGTTTTTCAGATCGTGGCCCCAGGAGGATATCTCGATACCGGTGAGCACCAGCTCACGGTAGCCCTCGCGCCGCAGCTGCTCCGTCTGGGCTACGGCCGTCGCCAGCGGCAGGGAGCGCACCGGGCCGCGGGCGTAGGGGATGATGCAGTAGGTGCAGAAATTCACACAGCCGTCCTCTACCTTCAGCATGGCCCGGGTGCGCTCGGCCATGCCGCCGGCGGGCAGCACCTCGAATTCCCGGCGGCGCAGGGCGTCGTCCAACAGTCTCACCGGCTCCTTTTCGTGGACTGCCTGCTCGAACAGGTCCAGAAACGCCATGCGGTCACCGGTACCGGCCAGCAGGTCCACGTCCAGTGCCGCCACCACCTCCGGGTGGGTCTGCACATAACAGCCGCAGGCGGCCACCACCGCGTTGGGGTTCAGCTTATGACACCGGCGGATCATCTGCCGGGATTTCTTGTCACTGATGGCGGTGACGGAGCAGGTGTTGACGATATAGCCGTCGGCCTCTGTCTCGGCGGGCACCAGCGTATGACCGCGGCGCAGCAGCTCCTGCTCCATGGCCTGTGTCTCGTATTGGTTCACCTTGCAGCCCAAGGTATAGATGGCAACACGCATCTTGCACTTTCCCCTATTCTATCGTATAATAAGGTTTCACGGGTGAAGGTGTTTTTCACTCCCGCTTTTTGATCGGTTTATTATACTGTATTTTACCGTGTCTTTCAAGACCCGTTCGTGAAACAGGAGGCTCTCTATGGTCTATTTTGATAACGCCGCCACCACGCCGGTGCCCAAAGCCGTGGCCGACGCCATGTACGAGGTGCTGACGGCGCACTTTGGCAATCCCTCCTCCCAATACCCCATAGGGGTGGAGATGAAAAAAGCCGTGGAGGGCTGGCGGGCCGTCATCGCCGGGGCACTGGGCTGCCCCGCGGAGCGCCTGTACTTCACCTCCTGCGGCACGGAGAGCGACAACTGGGCCATACAAGCCGCCCTGTGGCAGAACCGGCACAGGGGCAGACACATCATCACCACCGCCGTGGAGCACAGCGCCGTTCTGGAGCCCTGCAAGCTGCTGGCCCAGCAGGGGTATGAGGTCACCTATCTGAAGCCAGGACGGGACGGCAATGTCACCGCCGAACAGGTGGCGGATGCCCTGCGGGAGGACACCGCCCTGGTGTCTGTGATGCTGGTGAACAACGAGACGGGCTGCGTATTTCCCGCGGCGGACATCGCTGCCCTGCTGCGGGAGAAGGGCTCCCCTGCCCTGCTGCACTGCGACGCGGTGCAGGGCTTTTTGAAGGTCCCCTGCGATCCGGAGGGCTGGGGCGTAGACCTGATGAGCCTGTCCGGTCACAAGGTCGGCGGGCCCAAGGGCGTGGGCGCGCTGTACATCGGTCCCCGGGTGCGGAACCCCCGCCCCCTGCTGCCCGGCGGCGGACAGGAGCGCGGCGCGCGCTCCGGCACCGAGGCCACGGCCCAGATCGCCGGCTTTGCCAAGGCGGTGGAGCTGCGGCTGGCCGATTATGACGCCAAGCTGGCCCACATGGCCGGGCTGAAGGCCTATTGCCGGGAGAAGCTGCTGGCCATGGGCGGTGTGGTCCCCGTGGGCGAGGGTACGGCCCCCCACATCCTGGCGGTGTCGCTGGTAGGGTATCCCAGCGCCAACATCGTAACGGACCTGGGTGCGCAGGGCATCTGCATCTCCGCAGGCTCTGCCTGCCACCAGGGGAAGGCGAGCCATGTGGTCTCCGCTCTGGGGCTGGACAAAAAGACTGCCGCCGGCGTGATCCGCATCTCCTTCTCCCCCGACAATACACGGGAGGACGTGGATGTCCTGTGCCAGGCGCTGCTCGCCCACCGGGACAGCCGCTTCCCCATGCTGTGATATACGCCCGCGGCGCGGGCACAACGATATTTTGAGGTGGACTATGCTCAAAGCTCTTAAGCGCGACAGGGCCTTTTACGGGTACCTGCTCCGGTTGACCGGCCCTATCGCCCTGCAAAATCTGATCACGTTCTCGCTGGGTCTTATTGACACGCTGATGGTCAGCCAGCTGGGCAACGATGAGATGGCGGCGGTAACGGCCGCCAACGTGCCGGTGTTCCTGCTGATCTCCATCGTGTTCGGCGTCCAGTCCGGCGTAGGCATCCTGATCAGCCAGTACTGGGGCAAAAAGGACCTGCCCAGCATCAGCCGTGCCATCGGCGTGGCGGCGGGGCTGGGCGTGGCTCTGGCGCTGGTCATCGCGCTGGCGCTGTTCCTGTGGCCGGTGCAGATCATGGACCTGATGAGCAACAAGCATCATCTGTCCCTGCTGGGCGCGCCGTATCTGCGGGTCATCGGCTTCTCCTATGTGTTCAATATGCTCTCGTCTATCTACGTCAGCGCGCAGCGCAGCGTGGAGAACGCCAGCTTCGGCATGAAGCTGTTTGGTATGTCCACGGTGCTGAATACCGGCATGAACTACCTGCTGATCTTCGGCAAGTGCGGCTTTCCCATGCTGGGCGTGGAGGGCGCGGCCATCGCCACACTGCTCTCCCGCGTGGCGGAGTTCGCCGTGTGCCTGTTCTGCGCCCTGCGGAGCCGGGTCATCCCCCTGGACCTGAAGGCGCTCTTCCGTCCGGGCTGGGAGATGCTGCGCCGGTTCGTGAAATACGCCTCGCCGGTGATGGCCAACGAGCTGTTCTGGGGGCTGGGCAACAGCCTGCTCACCGTCATTCTGGGACACATGACCATCTCGGTAGAGTTTCTGGCGGCCAACGCCGTCATGGGCAACCTGAACCGCCTGTTCCTGGTGGTGTGCTTTGGTCTGGGCGCCGCCACCGCCGTGATGATCGGCAAGGCCATCGGCGAGGGGCAGAGCCACGATGAGCTGATGGACCTGTCCAGGACGCTGTCCTGGGTGACGATACTGGTGGGCGCCGTACTGGCTGTCATCGCCCTGGCGCTGGTGCCGCTGCTGTTCCAGCCGGTGATCTTCCCGCTGTTCAAGCTATACAATCTCAGTGCCCATCTTGCCACCACCCTTGCGGTGACGGGCTTCGCCTGCATCCCCTTCCACGCCTATTCCATCTCCGCCGTCACCGGTATCCTGCGGGCAGGCGGCGATGTGTTCTGGTCCACGGCGCTGGATCTGGCACCCCAGTGGCTGGTGGCGCTGCCGCTGACGGCCCTGCTGGCGCTGGTGCTGGACGCGGATCCCTGGTTCGTGTCGCTGGCCATACAGGCGGAGAGCTTTATCAAGTGTCCCATCTGCCTGTGGCGCATCCGATCCCGTAAATGGATACACGACGTGACGCTGCCGGAGGGTGAGCGATGAGCAGTCTGTTCGTCTGTCCCCTGTGCGGCGGCGCGCTGACGCGGCGGGAGGGCAGCTATCTCTGCCCCGCCGGCCACTGCTTCGACATCGCCAGGGAGGGCTATACCTATCTGCTGCCGGTGAACCGGAAGCACTCCAGGGCCCCCGGCGACGACAAGGCTATGGCCGCAGCGCGGCACGCCTTTCTGGAAAAGGGCTACTACGCCCCGCTATGCGAAGAATTATGTCAACTCGCTGTGGAGCTGACCGGCGATGCCCCGGCGGTGCTGGACAACGGCTGCGGCGAGGGCTACTACACCGCGGGCATCTATCGTGCCCTGTGTGAGGCCGGGAAGACGCCGGTGATGGCCGGGATCGATATCTCCAAGCCCATACTGCGTCTGGCGGCTAAGCGGGAGAAAAATGTGCAGTTCGCTGTGGCCTCCTCCTACCGCCTGCCGGCGGCAGACGGGTCCGTAGACCTGCTCATCAACTGCTTCTCGCCGCTGGCCATCGAGGAATTCCGCCGCGTGCTGCGGCCCGGCGGGCACTTTATCTATGTGGTGCCCGGAGAAATGCACCTGTGGGAGATGAAGCAGGTGCTCTATGACCACCCCTATGTCAATGAGGTGAAGGAGACACCCTACGAGGGCTTCCGGTATGTGAGTATTCGGCACGTAAGGGACGTTATCCATCTGGAGGACCCGGCGGACATACAGGCGCTGTTCGGCATGACGCCCTACTGCTGGAAAACGCCGAAGGCCGGCGTTGAAAAATTATGTAAACTCACGCAGCTGGACTGCCGCATCGCCTTTGACATACACGTTTTCGAAAAGGAGAGGTAACTATGGATCGAATTTCCCCGCCCCGCCGCCGGCCGCGGCGGCGTCTGCTGCCGGTGCTGCTGCTGATCGCGGCGGTGCTGGTAGTTGGCGGACTGCTGACGGCGGTCGTTCTGTCCCTGCGGGGCGGCAGCGCCCGGCAGGAGCCGGAGGCCGATCCCCACGCGGGGCAGGTATATATCAACGACGGATTTAACATGGTGTGGATGACGCCCCATGAGGGTATCCCCGCCAGCGGCCTGGCGCAGGAGGACTTCCGCCGGGACACCAACGACGACGGCAGCGACGGCGTCCGCGTCCGCTATCTGGGCGCGGAATACGCCACCCGCTGGGGCGTGGACGTGTCTAACCACCAGGGCACCATCGACTGGGCGGCGCTGAAGCGGCAGGGCATCGACTTTGCCTATCTGCGCCTGGGCCTGCGGGGCTACGGCGAGAAGGGCTCCCTGTACCCGGACCGGTCCTTCGACAGCTATTACAGCGGGGCCAGGGCCGCCGGCATCGAAGTGGGCGTGTATTTCTTCTCCCAGGCCGCCACCGTGCAGGAGGCCGCCCAGGAGGCCCTGTACGCCCTGCAGCTGCTGGATGGCCGCGACCTGGACCTGCCGGTGTACTATGACTGGGAGCCGGTACAGCAGGAGGACTCCCGCACACTGCACAACAACGAATTCCTGCTGACCTCCCAGGCCCGGACTTTCTGCGCCTTGATCGAACAGGGCGGCTATGAGGCCGGGGTGTACATGAACCGCCAGCAGGGCTACTACCGCTATGATCTGTCCTCTATGGGGAACATCGCCCTGTGGATCGCTGATCCCGGCGACTATCCGGACTTCTACTACCGCTTCGATGTGTGGCAGTATGACCACGGCGCACGGCTGGACGGCGTCAACGAGATCGTGGACCTGAACGTGGAGTTCGTGCCGGTAATGTAAGCAAGAGCGCTCCCCCGCCGGGGGAGCGCTCTTTTATTCGAACAGCTTTCCGCAGGCCCAGTTGGTAAAGGGTGCGGCGGCAAACATATTCCAGAAAAACGCCATGGGGAAGTTCTTGATAAGCGTCCCCGCCCAAATGGCGGGCAGCTGCCACACCGGCGCACCGCCTAAGATCATGCTGAAAATAATGGTGGCCGCCAGACTCATGGTTGGGCACATAACGTTTTTATTATGTTAACCTATCCTCTGTGTCCACGACCTTACCGTACCAGAATTTCCGCACCGGGTCATACAGCACTGCTTACAATCGCCGCAGCCAGACATTACATCTCCCCCACATAAACCAAAAGACCGGCTTTCACCGGTCTTTTGGTTTACATAATTTAGTTTTTCTTCCCGTGCTGCGCCTTCATGCGCCGCTCGTGGTTCAGGATGGTCTTGCGGATGCGGAGGTTCTTTGGGGTGACCTCCAGCAGCTCGTCATCCGCCAGGAATTCCAGGCACTGCTCCAGGCTCATCTTCCGGGGCGGCACCAGACGCAGGGCGTCATCGCTGCCGGCGGCACGGGTGTTGGTCAGCTGCTTCTTCTTGCAGACGTTGAC
>CDZI01063947.1_pt1 | contig 13613 bp, 13 predicted proteins | sample 554811 | NCBI WGS metagenome assembly CDZI01 (sample SAMEA3182110, study PRJEB8094) | gut metagenome | biome: human; feature: gut; material: Stool; isolation source: human stools | place: Canada | collected 2013-04-23
GGCGGAAGGAACTGAAGAATGTCTTCTACCTGGGAGGTCTTTGCAGCGGAGGAGAAGCAAACAGACATCTGTTTGAACGGATGCAGGAATACATCGACACGAACTACGAGAGCCGGTATCTGAATGCGGTGTATATCAGTGGAGATGGAGGAGCATGGATCAAAGCAGGGGCGGAATATATTGAAAAGGGAGTTCCGGTACTGGATAAGTTCCACATGATGAAATATATCAACAAGGCGGCCAACCAGATGCTGGATGAGGCAGGGGAAGCCAAAGGACGGCTGTGGAAGGCCCTGTATAAGGGCAAGAAGAAAAAGTTTGTAAAGACTATAAAAGCTATCCGGAAATGTGCGCCGAACGAAAAAGCAGTGAATGACTGTGAGGAATACCTGCTGAACAACTGGGATAGCGCAGTGAGAAGAATGCAGGATAAGAATGTCTATGGATGCAGTGCAGAAGGTCATGTGAGTCATATGTATTCCGACCGGATGAGTTCCCGTCCGATGGGTTGGAGCGAAGCCGGAGCGGATGCGATGTGTCAGCTGAGATGCTATGTGAAGGATTACGGAGAAGAAAAGATCCTGGAACTGGTAAAGTACCGGCGGAGCCATAAGCAGGAAGAAGCAACGGGAACCGAGGAGATATCAGTGCGTCCAAACAGGGGATACATGAGGAGTCTGTTACTCCACAGTCATGACAATGACAGGGTATACATCGAAAAGCTGCAGGCAACCATCCCGAGTATAGACATCCGGAAAAAGCTTGCAATCCGGGAGCGTCTGGGAGGTATTTGACAAAACACTGTGGGAGAAGTAGACTATGAGAAAACGATCTGGGCAAGTTCATAGCAGGGAATCTTCTGCGACTCTCCAACTGACAGTAAGTTTACTCTATCTGACCTTTCCTTTTCATTGACAATTTTTTCAAAAAACAGTATGCTAAAAATATCTAAAAACACTTCAAATAATATGCCAATCATCTAAACATTTCGGCTTATTATTTGAGGTGTTTTTTTCTGCTTATTGACACACGTATTTACACGTATTATAATTTAAGAAAGGATATCAATGAAAACAAACGAACTGCTAAAACTATTAAAGAAAAATGGTTGTTCTCTTATCCGCCACGGAAGCAATCATGATATTTGGTATAGCTCTGTGACGGGAAAACAGTTTGCTGTTCCTCGACACAAAAAGGAAATAAAAACCGGAACTGCCATTGCTATTTTGCGCGATGCCGGAATGGATTCTTAGAAAGGAGATTCTTATGTCTAAATATGTTTATCCCGCTATTTTTACTTCTGAACCAGATGGAGGTTATTCTGTATATTTTCCCGATCTGGAAGGTTGTTATACCTGCGGCGACACACTGGCTGATGCTCTGTTTATGGCTGAAGATGCCCTCGCGCTTATTCTCTATGGATATGAAAAGGACCAACGCCCCATTCCACAGCCCTCCAAAATGTCAGACATCAAAGTTACTGCGGATTCCTTTTTAAGTATGGTTGCATGCGATACCCTGGAATATCGCAAACGTTTTAATAACAAAGCTGTTAAAAAGACATTGACCATTCCCGAATGGCTGAATGAAGCTGCTGTTGCAATGAATATTAACTTTTCACAAGTATTGCAGGATGCTCTTTTGCAGCGAATCAGTCCTCAATAATGCACACACGAAAAATAAAAAGTGCCGCAAAAACGGCACTTTTTCTATGGAGTAGACGGGAGTCGAACCCGTGTCCAAAAGCCTATTCCCTGTCCTTCTACGAGTGTAGTTTATTCTTTGACATTCCCTCCGCGCCCCGGGAATAAACACCCTGAGCATTTCAGTAGCTTCATGTTACGCCCATATGCGCAAAGCTTTGCATATGTCGTTTCTCACATGTTTGAAGCCGGGATCCTAAGGTGTGAGTGCCCTAGGGCCGACTGCTGCCATTAGGCAGCGTATGCTAAATTATCGTTAGCGTTTAATTTTAATTTGGCCATTTAACGCATTACCATGCGACTCGCTTCTCCAGCTGCAAAACCCCTGTCGAAACCTTTACTACCCCTTATTCAATTGTCAGACCAAGTATACTTGATGGCACACACACTGTCAAGCACTTGCAGTAAAGCATTGCAGGATCAGAGCCTGCAGATTACAGATTGCGGACCTTGAATTCCTTCTCTGCCTCTCTGCGCTGATCCTTTTTGGCAATGGCTTCTCTCTTGTCATAGAGCTTTTTACCACGTGCCAGTCCGATCTCTACCTTTACCTTACCGTCTTTAAAGTATACCTGTAAAGGGACTAATGTATACCCTTTTTCCTTGATCTTGCCCAACAGCTTGTTGATCTCGTACTTGTGCAGCAACAGCTTTTTCACACGAAGGGGGGCTTTGTTAAAAATATTCCCCTTCTCATAAGGACTTACATGCATTCCGTAGACGAATACTTCTCCGTCTTCAATGCGGACGAAAGCCTCCTTGATGCTGCATTTTCCCATCCGCATGGACTTTACTTCCGTACCGTGCAGGGCAATGCCGCACTCATAGGTCTCATCGATGAAAAAATCGTGATATGCTTTTTTATTGTTTGCGATCAGCTTCTGGGACTCTTTTCCTTTTGCCATGGCTACCTCTTAAAACCTTATAACTATTCAGAAACCCATTCACAAAACGCCCCTGCGGAGCTTCTTTTTCGGCTCTGAATAGTTACAGTTTACTATATTTTCCGTAATTGTCAATGAACTAACAGTTCATTTAATCCGCAGATTTATTGATCCACCAGCCGGAAATTGATGGTGCGCATAAAACGGTCGCAGTCTTCCACTTCGATCCGTACCGGCATTCCCAGTTTGAAGCAACGTCCGGTTGCTTCTCCCACCATCTCACAGGCTGCCTCATTGTAGTGATAATAGTCGCCCGGGATCGTGGAAATATGGATCAGCCCTTCCACGGTATTGGGCAGTTCCACATACAGTCCCCAGCCGGTGACACCGGAGATCACACCCTCGTATTCCTCTCCGATGTGCTGCTCCATATATTCTACCTTCTTCAGCTTATCCGTCTCCCGCTCTGCCTCATCGGCACGGCGCTCCATCTCGGAAGAATGCTTAGCCACCTCCGGAAGAATATCCCGGTAGTGCTCCACTCTCTCGGCCTTCAGGCGTCCCCGCAGCTGTTCCTTGATAATACGATGGATCTGCAGATCCGGATAGCGGCGGATCGGCGAAGTAAAATGACAGTAATACTGACATGCCAGTCCAAAATGTCCGGTACACTCCGTGCTGTATTTCGCCTGTTTCATGCTGCGCAGGGCCAGTCTGGCGATCATAGGCTCTTCGGGAGTTCCCTCAATCTTCTGTAACAGCTTCTGGATCTCCTTGGGATGGATCTCCTCCGTGGAGACCTTGCTGTTCCTGCGCCCCAGCGCCTTCATGTAATACCCGTAATTGCTGATGAACGTGGACAGCTTCTGGATCCGCTCCGGATCCGGTACATCATGGACGCGGTAGACGAAGGGCAGCTCCTGCCAGTAAAAATGCTGCGCCACTGTCTCATTTGCTGCAAGCATGAAATCCTCGATCAGCATAGTAGCCACGTTCCGCTCGTAAGGTTTTATATCCAGCGGATGTCCTTCCTTATCCAACAGGATCTTGCACTCCGGGAAATCGAAATCAATGGATCCCCTCTTCTGTCTCTTCTTCCGCAGTTTGTCCGCGAGTTCAGCCATTTGTCGGAACATAGGGAGCAGTTCCCTGTACTGGGAATAGTCTGTTACGGTTCCTGCGCTTTCCTCGGCGGTTCCATCCGGCGCACCGGTGTTATGCTCTACACACTCCGGCTCCTCCAGCAGCTTTTTCACCACGGTATAAGACATCCGTTTCTTGACCCGGATCACAGATTCGCAGATCTCATCGTCCACGATCTCGCCCTCTTCATCCACCTTCATCAGGCAGCTTAATGCCAGACGGTCCACGCCTTCGTTCAGGGAACAGATACCGTTACTCAGTGCATGGGGCAGCATGGGGATCACGCGGTCTACAAGATAGACGCTGGTGCCGCGTTTTAATGCTTCTCTGTCCAGTTCGGAATTCTCCTGCACGTAGTTCGTCACGTCTGCAATGTGTACTCCTAAGTGGTAATATGTCCCGTCAAAGGATACACTGACAGCGTCATCCAGATCCTTGGCATCCTCTCCGTCGATGGTCACCATAGTCACATCCCGCAGATCCCTGCGGCCGGCACAGTCCGCCTCGGATACCTCCTGGGATACCCTCTCCACCTGGTTCATGATCTTCTCGCCGAATTCCACCGGCAGATCAAAGCCACGTACGATAGACATGATGTCTACACCGGGATCGTTGATATGTCCCAGGATCTCCACGACTTTGCCCTCAGGACTCTTCGTATTCGTGCCGTATCCGGTGATCTCCACCACGACCTTATGTCCGGTCATGGCCCCCTTCGACCACTCCTTCGGCACGAAAATATCCTGTGCTATCTTCGTGTTATCCGGAATGACAAAGCCGAAATTACTCTTGGACTGCTCATAGGTTCCCACCACCTGGGTCATTCCCCTGGCAATGATACGGATGACCTGCGCTTCCTGTCGTTTGCCAGTCTTCGCAGGCAGAAGTGCCACTTCCACGGTATCCTTATGGAATGCTCCACCCTGCTTGTCCTCCGGAATGAACAGATCCTCGTCCCTTCCTTCCACTTCCACAAATCCAAAGCCTTTGGCATTGCTGATAAAAGTTCCTGTCAGCACCTTACCGTTGGACTTCATATATTTCCCTTTTACGGTCAGGGTAAGCTTTCCTTCCGCTAAAAGCTCCCGCAAGATCTCACGAAACTCTTCCCGGTCTTCTTTTGCGACCTGAAGAAACATTGCCAGTTCCTTTTCCTTCATCGGAACGTAAAAATCATCCTTCACCAGATCACAGATTACTTTTTTTCTCTTCTCTCTGATTTCGTTATTACTCATGTAACCTCTCTCAATAAATATCTATAAAACAAAACACCCTTGTATGCCATGCACACAAGAGTGTCATCCTTCGTAATGATTAAAATACGTTCAGATTCAGTACGGCTGCAAGTAACATGAAGAATACTGCAAGGATCTTCGTGATCTTCACCAGCATACCTTCCATGGAACGTCCTTTATTTCTGCCCCAGTAGGTCTCAGCAGCGCCGCTGATGGAACCCAGTCCTGCGGATTTACCTTCCTGCATCAATACTAACACTGTCAGTGCTACACATACCAATATAAAAATTATGTTGATTACTACTCTTAATGCTTCCATTTCACACCTCCTAATGTCAAGCAGATTTTATATTACCATATATTGTACACAATTGCAACAACATTTTACAAGACAGTACCGAAAAGGCGGCACAAAAAAGGACCCCCGGAAATTTTTACGATCTCACGGGGATCCTTTATTTCTATTCTGAATGATCAGATTCGCAGCTTACTCTGCGATGTCACCATACATGAAGTACCAGTAACCATAAGCGGAATGCCAGATACCGGTGATCTTCTCGCTCTGCAGCCAGAAGTCATTGTAGTAAGCAACAGGAATGCAGCCTACCTGCTCCATCAGAACATCCTCAGCCTGATGAAGAGCTGCGGAACGCTCAGCGGTATCCATGGTGGAAGCTGCCTTCTCCATAGCTGCATCGAAGTCAGCGTTGGAGAACTTACCATCGTTGTTACCGTTGCCGGTGCAGAACAGGTCTAACATATTGGAAGGATCGCTGTAATCTCCTACCCATCCGTTACGTGCTACCATGTACTCACCGTTACGTCTCATCGGAGTGAAGCTGGACCACTCAACGATATTTACTTCTACGTTAATACCAAGCTCGCCCCATGCCTGCTGTAAGTACTCAGCAACAGTCTTGTGGTAACCTGCATCATTGGTAGTATAGGTGATGGTAGGAAGTCCTTCACCATTAGGGTAGCCGGCATCAGCTAAGAGCTGCTTAGCTTCCTCAAGGTCAGCATCGAAATCATCGGAGATATAGCCCTGACCACCGTTAGCATTTGCATTGAAGGAGCTGCCGTCGGTATCTACCCAGCCCTCACCTACGAGGTTGTATGCGGGAGAGTAGGTTCCCTGCATCAGGGTATTTGCTACATAATCACGATCAATTGCCAGGCTCAGAGCCTTACGAACATTTACATCTGCGAATGCAGGATCTTCCAGGTTCATGGACAGATAGTAAGTTCCCAGGTTAGGCTCTACATGGAACTCAGGGTTGCCCTGTAAGCTGGGGATCTCCTGGGTAGGAACATCCTTGATGAACAGTACATCACCGGACTGGTATGCAGTATAAGCTGCATTGGAATCCTCCATCAGTACGAATTTGATGCTGCCAAGCTTGATCGCATCTGCATTCCAGTAGTTAGGGTTCTTGGACATGGTAATGTGAGAACCGGGTACCCACTCGGTAATGTAGAAAGGTCCGTTGGAGATATAGGTCTCAGCTGCGGTAGCCCATGCATCACCGTTAGCCTCTACGGTTGCCTGCTGAACAGGGCTCAGGGTAGCGAATGCTGCCAGAGACTCGAAGTAAGGGCAGGGATTGGAAAGCTCTACAACGAGGGTCTTAGCATCGGGAGCGGATACTGCCAGAGCATCCAGATCACCGGCCTGTGCCTCGTCAAAGCCCTTAACCATACCCAGAACAGTCTCAGCATAAGGAGCTGCTACTACGGGATCGCATACACGCTTCCAGCTGTATACGAAATCGTCTGCGGTCAGATCACTGCCGTCAGACCACTTTAATCCATCACGAAGATGGAAGGTCCAGGTAAGACCATCTTCAGATACTTCCCAGGTCTCAGCCTGTCCGGGAGCGATCTTACCATCCTGGTCAATCGTCAGAAGACACTCAAAAGAGTGAAGCAGCATATTACCGCCATCTACTGCACTGTTCAGTGCGGGATCGATGGTCTCGGGATCGGGACCGATCTGAACGGTAAGCTGTTTGCCTTCGGTACTAACTTCAGTTGCTGCTGCATCGGTCTTGGTGCTGTCAGTTGCACTGGCACTGCCGGTTGCAGAAGAACCATTGTCGCTGCTGCCGCATGCTGCCAGAGAACCTACCAGCATTGCTGCGGTGAGCAGCATAGCTAACTTCTTTTTCATAAAGTTATCCTCCTCTTTCTTTTCATACAAAAGCACTATGCTTTGTATAGTTTTATATTAAACAGCTAAATTGCTCAGCTGTCAATACCTAATTTCAAGCATTGATCTTTTCCACATGGTGGCAAGCCACGTAGTGGCCCTTTTCCACTTCTCTCCATTCGGGTTCCTTCTGTGCACAACACTCATCCGCATAAGGACATCTGGTGCGGAAACGGCATCCGGTAGGAGGATTTAAGGGGCTGGGTACATCTCCCTGCAGAACAATACGTTTACTTGCTCTTGCCTTGATGGGATCTGCAATGGGGATTGCAGAGATCAGGCTCTTGGTATAAGGATGCAGGCTTCGTGCTACCAGCTCGTAGCTGTCTGCCAGTTCTACCATTTTGCCCAGGTACATAACACCGATACGGTCGGAGATATGTTTTACGACAGAGAGGTCATGTGCGATAAACAGATAGGTCAGTCCCATCTGCTCCTGCAACTCCTCGAACATATTCACCACCTGTGCCTGGATCGATACATCCAGTGCGGAGATCGGCTCATCGCAGACGATGAACTGAGGGTTCACTGCCAGTGCTCTCGCAATGCCGACACGCTGACGCTGTCCGCCGGAGAATTCATGAGGATATCTGTTCGCATGCTCAGAGTTCAGTCCGACCTTCTCCAGCATAGAGATGATCATATCATGACGTTCCTTCTTATTGGCAGCCAGCTTATGGATGTCGATGGCTTCTCCTACGATATCTCCTACGGTCATTCTGGGATCCAGACTTGCATAAGGATCCTGGAATACCATCTGCATCTTCTGACGATAAGGCAGCATATCTACCTTTACTTTATTTTCAACGTCCAGGATCACATTGCCGTCAAATGTGATCTTACCGCCGGTGGGCTCATATAATCGTAAGATAGAACGTCCGGTGGTGGTCTTACCACAGCCGCTCTCTCCTACCAGTCCGAGAGTCTCACCTTTATTCACAAAAAAGCTGACATCATCCACGGCCTTCACGAACTTACGGTTTTTACCCATGCCGCCTGCGGGGAAGTATTGCTTCAAATGTTCAACCTGAAGTAACTTATCACTCATTGGTATTTCCTCCCTCCATCTCAGCTTTCTGGTTCATAAAGCAGTGTGCATAATGCGTCTTACTGAAATCCGTCTTAGGAGGATTCTCTCTCAGGCAGATCTTCATGCAGTTCTTACAGCGGGGTGCGAATGCACATCCCTCGGGAGGATTCAGAAGATCCACCGGATTACCCTCGATGGGGATCAGCTTCTCATGCTTCGTGCTGTCCAGACGGGGGATACTCTCCAGAAGACCCTTGGTATATTCATGCTTCGGATGGTAGAAGATCTCGTCACAGGTACCGGTCTCCACGATACGACCGGCATACATGACTGCAATACGGTCACACATGCTCGCCACGATACCCAGGTCATGGGTGATCATGATGATCGCCATACCCAGCTTGTCCTTCAGCTCCATCATCAGCTCCAGGATCTGCGCCTGAATGGTAACGTCCAGTGCAGTAGTAGGCTCATCGGCGATCAGAAGCTTCGGTTCACATGCCAGCGCAATTGCGATCATGACACGCTGTCTCATACCACCGGACAGCTCGTGGGGATACTGCTTCATACGCTTCTCCGGTTCATTGATACCTACCAGAGACAAAAGTTCCACTGCCCTTGCATATGCCTTTTTCTTGTCCGCATCGGTATGCAGACGGATCACTTCCATGATCTGATTACCAATGGTATATACGGGATTTAAGCTGGTCAGAGGATCCTGGAAAATAATGGAAACCTCTTTACCACGCATTTTGGAAAAATCTTTTTCGGTCATTTTCTCCACTTCGTGTCCATTGAAGTGAAGCTCTCCGCCGATCAGCTTACCGGGATAAGCGGTCAGTCCCATCAGACTGTATGCGGTTACGGATTTACCTGAACCACTCTCTCCTACGATGCCCAGTACTTCCCCTTCCTTCAGGTGAATGGAGACATCGTTCAGTGCCTTTACTTCTCCGGCAGGAGTAAAGAAAGAGAGACGTTCATGCTGTATATCTACCAGATAATTGTTATCCATCTTCACTACTCCTTCCATTAATTCTTAAGCTTCGGGTCAAATGCATCACGAAGTCCGTCACCAAACAGGTTAAAGCTTAAGATGATCAGACTGATCAGCAGACAGGGTGCAAACAGCAGGTACGGGAATGTGATCATTCCGTTAATGGCATCACTTGCAAGGCTTCCCAAGGAAGGCAGGGGAACTGCCACACCCATACCTAAGAAGCTTAAATAGCTCTCGGTAAAAATAGAGGAAGGGATCTGCAGTGTGGTGGTAACGATCAAAGTACCGATACAGTTGGTCAGCAGATGCTTTTTAATGATACGGCCATCCTTGGCTCCCAGAGCCTTGGCTGCCATAACATAATCATTTTCCTTCAGGGTCAGGATCTGGCTTCGTACCATACGTGCCATTCCTACCCAATACAGCAATGCGAATACAATGAAGATACTGATCAGGTTAGATCCTACGATCTGCATCCATCCGAATCCGGGAAGCTGTGCCAGCTTTGCCAGCGGATCCTTTAATGCAAAGGACAGCAGCACGATCAGCAGGAAATCCGGTATCGTATAGATAATATCCACAATACGCATGATGATCAGGTCCACCCATCCACCAAAGAATGCAGAGATGGAACCGATCAGGGAACCAATCACGAAAATGATGGCAGTAGCGATCAGACCAACCAGCAGGGAGATACGGCTTCCCATCATAACACGGATGGCATAATCACGGCCCATTTTATCGGTACCGAGCACATGGGGGAATACCTTCTCTCCCGCATCCATACGCTCTATCTCTTTCTCGGAATACTGCATGGGGTGCAGATTCTCGCTTCCTTTGATCTGTGTCTTGTAATCATAGGGATAAAATGCAGGCACGATAAAGGAAAAGATCATAACTACAATAATAACGAAGAGGCTGACCATAGCAACCTTATTCTTACGAAGTCTGCGGAAGCCATCCTGCCAGAAGCCCACGCTCTCACGCATGATGACCTGGCTCTGCTTCTCTTCTTCATTCGCCGGCATAAAATCTTCCGGTTTATATTTTACATGAAAGCTCATAGCATTCGGTTCTTTCATCGGTATCTTCCTTCCTGTTAATCTTACTTCAACTTGATCCTGGGGTCGACGAGCTTATATACGATATCCACCAGCACATTCATGACAACCATCAGTGTTGCGAGGAAAATGGTGGTACCCATGATCATGGTGTAGTCACGGTTAATGATCGAGCTGACAAATTCATTGCCCAGACCGGGGATCGTGAAAATCTTCTCTACTACGAAGCTTCCTGTCATAGTATAAGCCATCATAGGACCTACATAGGTGATAACGGGGAGCAGTGCATTTCTCAGTGCATGCTTGAACAGACGGAAGAAAGGCTTTACTCCCTTCGCCGTAGCGGTTCTCATATAATCCTGTCCCAGAACATCCAGCATGGAAGAACGCATCAGTCTCATAATATAAGCAGTTGGGTACAATGCCAGTGCGATCACGGGCATCACATAATGCTTCCAGGTGCCGATTCCGTAGGTGGGCAGTATCTTTACCTTACTTCCCAGGAAATACAGAAGCAGAGTACATATAACGAAGCTTGGTACCGCAATACCACAAGTGGAGATCACGGAGATCACGCTGTCCAGCGTCTTGCCACGATGGGTAGCTGCCAGACATCCCAGAGGGATACCTACCAACAGCGCTACGATAACGGAAAGTCCACCTACTCTTGCAGATACAGGGAACTTGGATACTATAATAGAAGTAACGGTTCTTCCTCTCTGCTTCAGACTCTCTCCGAAATCACCGTGCAAAGCATCTTTCATATACGTCAGATACTGCTGGGACAAAGGCTTGTCCAGTCCATATTTTGCCTCCAGGGCTGCTTGTGCAGCGGGGCTTACTGCCTTCTCCGAGAGGAACGGTCCACCGGGAACCATGTTCATCAGGAAAAAGGTGAGTGTTGCTACTGTAAAAATCGTGATCAGCGCCAGACCGATACGTTTTGCAATATATTTAAGCATCTCTTCAACTCCTTGCTTTTCTTTTGCCTACGGACATTAATAAAATACATTTTTCGCATTTGTATGCAAGTATACACATACGTAAAATGTACTTTACTTTTCCGACAACGACTTTTGTTATATTACAACACTTTTCTAAGACTGTCAACTGAAATACACATGAAGTATCTGCCACTTCCCGTGTTTTCACTTCTTCTGCCTGGTCTCTTGGATGTACGTGCATCGCGCACATATGTCTGCATATTTATGAGAATCTTTTTCAATATAAATAGCCTATAATTTTTATATTCTGCATACAGTGCATATTTTCTATTGTTTTATGTATATTTACACATTTACTAATTCTGATTTTTTCTTTCACTCATGTATTTTTCTATCGTTTTGCTATAAAAGCAGGAGGATTTCCGGTGATGGAAATCCTCCTGTTTATACAATTTTTATTTTTTGTAGTTTACATTTTGTTGCGCAGCCACTCAGATCTTGTGGAATGGCTCCATATATGCCGCAGCATCCTTTAACTCCTCTTCCATGGCAAGCAGCCGGTTGTACTTCGCCACACGATCGCTGCGGCAGGGTGCTCCGGTCTTGATCTGTCCGGCATTCAGTGCCACCGCTATGTCCGCTATGGTGGTATCCTCCGTCTCGCCGGATCTGTGGGAGATCACCGCCTTGTAACCATTCTTGTGTGCCATTTCCACCGCTTCGAAGGCTTCGGATAAGGTTCCGATCTGATTGACTTTTACCAGAATGGCATTAGCACAATGAAGTTTGATCCCGGCATCCAGCCGTTTTGTATTTGTGACAAACAGATCATCTCCCACTAACTGGATCTTCTCCCCCAACCGTTTCGTCAGCTCCTGCCAACCGTCCCAGTCATTTTCATCCAGTCCGTCCTCAATAGAGATAATGGGATAGTTCTCCACGAGCCGTTCATAATACGAGATCATTTCTCCGGTATCCCGCAGGACTTCCTCTCCCTTCAGCTTACTCTCCCCGGGGAAATGATACATTCCCGTTTTTTCATTATATAGTTCACTGCTGGCGGCATCCATGGCGATCTTGATATCCTGTCCCGGGATATATCCGGAAGCCTCGATCGCCTCCACAAGGAAATCCAGCACGCTCTCCGCATCCGGCAGATTAGGTGCAAAGCCTCCTTCATCCCCGACTCCGGTGGACAAGCCTTTCTCCTCCAGCAGTTTTTTCAGATTATGATAAATTTCCGCACAGATCCGTAACCCCTCCGCAAAGTTTTCCGCCTGCACGGGCATGATCATGAACTCCTGGAAATCCACGGTGTTCGCCGCATGCTTGCCGCCATTTAAGATATTCATCATAGGTACCGGCAGAAGTCTCGGAGAGATTCCTCCGAAGTAACGGTACAGGGGAAGGCCCAGTGCCTGTGCGGCTGCTCTTGCCACCGCCATGGACACTGCCAGCATGGCATTGGCACCTAAGCTGCTCTTGTTGTCCGTGCCGTCCGTCTCCCGTAGAATTCTGTCGATACGGATCTGCTCCAGGGCATTTTCTCCCAGTAAAACACTTGCAATTTTCTCGTCTATATTTTTCACGGCATGCTGCACGCCCAGACCGAAATATCTGGTCTCACCGTCCCTGAGTTCCACGGCTTCGAACTGTCCGGTGCTGGCTCCGGAAGGCACTGCCGCCATACCTTTTGTGCATCTGCCGGTCTCTTTGTCCTTCACGGTAACAACCGTTGCCACCGTGGGATTCCCTCGCGAATCCAGAATCTCCCTTCCGTGTACTTCGATGATCTCCAGATATTTTTCCATAAAAAACCTCCTTACAGGCATCCTTAACTTACTTTTTCTTAGGTAAGTATGTCCCATAAGGAGGTTATTATTCAGATCTGCTATGCGTTAATACGCTTTTCCGGCAAGGATCTCACAATAATCCTTATAATTTTTTTCAAGCAGTGCCGGAGTATCCAGTCCATAGGGACACTTGGATTTGCATCTGCCACAATGCAGGCACTCTTCAATCTTACGCATCTTCGCCTGCATCTCGTCTGTCAGCTGTGCGGCGGAAGGTGCTCTGCGGATCATCAGACTCATGCGGGCACAGTTGTTGATCTCGATTCCCGCGGGGCAGGGCATGCAGTAGCCGCAACCTCTGCAGAATTCTCCCTGCAGTTCTTCTCTGTCATGATCGATCACCGCCTGCAATTCGGGTGTTAATGCAGGAGGATTATCTATATAGGACAGAAATTCATCCAGCTCGCTCTCCCGCTGCACTCCCCAGATCGGAAGTACATTATCAAACTGTGCCAGATATGCATATGCCGCTGCTGAATTATTGATCAGTCCGCCGGACAGTGCTTTCATGGCGATAAATCCCATGCCTGCTTTTTTACAATCCTGTACCA
>CDZI01000549.1_pt1 | contig 13611 bp, 5 predicted proteins | sample 554811 | NCBI WGS metagenome assembly CDZI01 (sample SAMEA3182110, study PRJEB8094) | gut metagenome | biome: human; feature: gut; material: Stool; isolation source: human stools | place: Canada | collected 2013-04-23
GTCGTGCAATGTCCATCATGCCATTGCTGAGTGCCGCACCGATGAAGACGCCAATGCCTGCAATGAACAGTATGGTTTTGAAAGATGCTGCCTTTGCTCCGACAGCCGACTGAAGAAAATTGACCGCATCATTACTGACACCTACCACGAGGTCGAAAATCGCGAGTACGAACAGAAAGATGACGATACCCAGATAAATTGTTTCCATAGACATGTATTTTATTTCCGGCTGCAAAGGAAAGAGTTTGGTGTTGCAGGGAAATGTCATACATGTTACAGAAATGTTACAAATGTTTTGGAATAGAATGGTATTGTGCTAAGAGCGATTGCTCTTATTCTCCCAATAATCATTAATGTTAAGCATTTAAGAGTAACAATATAAGTATAATAGAAGAGTGGATGCTTTTGTGTTTCGTATTTGGTTATTTCTATGTTAAGCAGCCAAATTACTAGTTAATTGTTTGCAGATGTCGAGAATTCTTGCGAATATTGCATACAAGTTGTGTGTAGAATTGATTGTAATTAGAACTTTGATATTAAAAATCAAAGATGTATGTAACTTTTTTAATTCATTTATTAAATAAATGAATTCTACCAACGAGTATAGAAATATGAAAAACCATTTTTGTTTAAACCTATTCTTCTTACTATATTTGTTTTTTTGTGCTGGATGCAAGCAGCATATCTCAGATAGTGCTGCTAAGGCAAATGAGGCATTGTTTACTCAATTAGATAGTCTGATAGATAATTCTGATAAACTTATTTTGCAGAAAGAGGAGCGAATAGAGGCGTTGAAGCATTCACTAAGACAATCTAAGGCATTTGAGAAACAGTATGAACTTAATCAGGCTATTTATCAAGAATATCGCGTGTATGATGCAGATTCGGCTATGAAGTATACTACACAAAGCCTTGATTTAGCACGACAATATCATGATAAGAATCGTGAGATTGAATCTTTATTAGGTATTGGTTTTGTTTATACGGCTAATGGCTTGCTTAGTCAAGCCTCTGAAGTAATGCATTCACTCTGTTCTTCCAGTATGCCTCGCTACTTACGTTCGCGTTATTATGGTCAGATGCGTACTCTCTGCTCGCGGTTGCAACTCTATTCATTAGGTGATGATGCATTACATGAGCATTATGGTCAACTTTATGCGTTATATTCAGATTCAGTATTGCAGACGGCCACTCCTGACGAGCCACGCTACCTTTATAGCCGTGTGTGGAAATATCAAGATGTTCCCGGTGCACAACGTATTGCCATTAGGGATGAGTTGGAAAAGGAAAAACAACGTCTTCTACCTAATAGTCGTAATTATTCTATTTTAGCTTATAACTTGGCTCTACTTTATGAAAAAGAACACAACCATACCAAGTGGCTGGAAAATATGATTCTCTCAGGTATTGCTGATGTATATGCTGTGAATCGTGATATTGGTTCGTTGTATGCATTGGCTTCCTATTTATATGAACAAGGTCAGTTGGACCGAGCCTATCGTTATAGTACTTATTGTTCTGATATCGGTATAACTTTTAAGAGCCGTGTACGACTGCTTCATCAGCAGAAGTTGCAGAGAAAGATACATCAAAGCTACATTGAACGTGATCATATGCAACAGAAGCAGCTAAAGCTATTCCTTTTATTTATTAGTTTTCTCACTATTGTATTGCTGATAGCTCTTTTCTTTTTGAGAAGGCAAACAAGAAGACGTAGGAAAGCTTTGGTTGAGCTACATGTGGCCAATGGTAGATTGAAGAGTCTTAATAGTGAACTGCAAAAGCTCAATTTGGTTCTACGTGACACAAATTATATTAAGGAGGAGTATATTGGTCAGGTATTCAAACTTTGTTCATCCTATATTTGCCGTATGGAGGAGTATCGTAAAAAGTTAAACCGTAAATTAAAGGCTGGGCAACTTGAAGATTTAAAGAAGATGATTAGTTCTACTTCTACCATGAGCGATGAAATGAAGGATTTTTATGAGAAATTTGATTCCATTATTCTACATTTATACCCTGATTTTGTAGAGCACTTCAATAGTTTGCTACGTCCCGAAGAACATATTGAAGTGAAGTCTGGGCGGCTTAATACAGAACTTCGTATTCATGCTTTGATACGAATGGGGGTAACGGATAGTGAGAAGATTGCAGAATTTTTGCACTGTTCACTGCAAACCGTATATAATAATCGTTCTATAACTTTAAATAAATCTTCGCTCAGTAAGGAGGAATTTCTTCGAGCTGTGAAAGAGGTTTGTAAAAAGTAATTTGAAGACTGAGCGTTTCTCTCATTTTTTACGCACATGTATATAGATAATTGCCATTCAATAGCTTAATACTATCGAATGGCAATTATCTATATACATGTTTTTGATTACCGATTTAATTTAAATCACTACTGAAAATCTATTGAGTCTGTCTGTAATTGAAAGATAATCAGTGATATATAACTTTGTGAATTTACCAAATCCTCTACCAGTGAATATAATCGGTTGTTACATTGTCTAATTTTGCTCTCGAGATTTTTTACACACAAGTTCCTATTAACTTAAAAATGTATTTATGAAAACCAGACAAAAATCGAGAGACGCAAGTGGTATTTTGCTTGTCTGTCTTATGTGGATGCTGTCACTTTCAAGCTCACTTCATGCACAGACATGGAATATTAACGGAAATGTGACAGATGAACAAGGAGAACCGATAATCGGTGCCAATGTAGTGATACAAGGTACGGGTACGGGCACCATTACCGATGTAGAAGGAAACTTTAAACTCGCTTTAGTGACTAAGGGGGCGGTAATGGAGATAAGTTTCATTGGGTGTATATCCAAGACATTGCAGGTGAAAGACGCATCATCGTTAAAGATTGTACTGAAAGAAGATAACCAGGCACTGGATGAGGTGGTAGTAGTAGGTTATGGTGTACAGCGCAAAAGTGATCTTACAGGTTCGGTTGCTTCAGTTAACTCAGATGTACTTGAAAGTCGCCCACAAGCTAATTTGATTCAATCTTTGCAAGGAGCAGTTCCAGGATTGAATATTAGTGTGACGGGTAGTAATGCTGAAGGTTCGTCCACTACTACACGTATTCGTGGTAACAACTCCATTACGGCTGATAATAAACCTCTTGTTATTCTTGATGGAATACCTTTTGATGGTCCATGGTCGGAAATCAATCCCAATGATGTAGAGAGTATAGAAGTATTGAAGGATGCCTCTTCAGCAGCCATTTATGGTGCTCGCGGTTCTAACGGTGTAATCCTTATTACTTCTAAGCGCGGTAAGAAAGACAGATTGACGGTATCATACGATACTTATGTTACTATTGACCAGCCTATCAATTTACCTCGTATGATGAATGGCAAAGAATTCTATAAGTATAAATCTGAAGCTTTCAAGGCTACCAATACTACTCCTCCTACAGAAGAGAATCCTGAACCTTGGTTAGATAACTTTACTCCTACTGAATTAGCTATGTATGCTGCCGGTCAGAGTACTGATTGGATGAAGTTGGCAACACAGACCGGTATAAAACAACAGCATAACCTTTCTTTCCGTGGTGGAGCTAACAAAACCAGCTATTTCATTTCATTGAACTATACGGATGTGAAAGGAACTGCGGTAGGCAATGAGTTCAAGCGTTATAATGTACGTTTCAATCTTGATCAGGAGTTTAATAGTTGGTTGAAATTTTCTACTACTACACAGTTAGGTCGCTACGATCGTAGTGGTAGCAGTGCTTCTTTTTGGCGGGCTATAAAACAAGTTCCGTTGGGACGTGCTTATAACGAGGATGGTTCACTTACACTTTCTGCTACTGAGGACTCCTCTTCAGCTTTCAGCATTAATCCGTTGGGATCTCTTAATAATAAGACAAAAGATATTCGTGCAAAGGTTATCACTAATAATGTGCTTGAGGTAAAGTTTCCCTTTATTAAAGGGCTGAGCTATAAATTGAATACAGGCTTCACTTACCAAAACAGCTCCTATAAGAATTATCAAGGTTTGGATACCTACGAAGGAGCTAGTGCTAATGGCGTATTGAATACTGATGACTGGCATTCAGAAGAATGGATTTTGGAGAATATTATTTCTTATCAACGTGAATTTGGCAAACATCGTATATTTTTCACAGGATTATATTCTGCTCAAAGCAAGGAATATGAACAGAATACAATGGAAGGTAAGAATTTTCCCAATGATGTGATGTATTATTACCAGATTTCTAAAGCTGCCACAATGTCTGGTAATTCCAATTATTATAAAGAAAATCATATTTCACAAATGGGGCGTTTGAATTATACTTATGATGATCGTTACTTGTTGACTCTTACTGCTCGTCGTGATGGTTACTCCGCTTTTGGTGAAAGTTCTAAATTCGGCGTTTTTCCTTCAGCCGCTATTGGATGGAATATTTCCAATGAATCTTTTTTTAAAGACAAGCCTATAAGTGAAACCATTAGCAATCTGAAATATCGCTTGTCATGGGGTAAAAATGGCAATGAGGCTATCAGTGCTTATAGTACACTACCTAATCTTTCAACTTACAATTATCTGAATGATGATCATACTGCACAGTTTGGTTTCTATCCGTCGAAGTTAGCTTCGCCCGGTTTAGGTTGGGAAACTACTACATCTATTAATACTGGCTTTGATATTGCACTTTGGAATGGACGTATTCAGAGTTCATTTGATATTTATTGGTCTAAAACCAAAGATTTGCTGCTTTCCCGTTCTATTCCTACCATTAATGGTACTGGCTCTATTACTGAGAATCGTGGACAGACCCGTAATCGTGGTTTTGAATTCCAGATAACTTCTAATAACATTACACATAAGAGTTTTAGCTGGAGCACCTCTTTCAACCTCTCACACTATCGTTCGGAGATTGTAGATGTTGGTTTGTATGATGCTAATGGAAAGCCGGTTGATGATGTGGCTTCCAAGTGGTTTATTGGTGAACCTATCAATGTGAACTATGATTATAAAATTATCGGTGTATGGCAGATTGCTGATCCGTCTAACCCGACAGGGCAGCAAGATCCTAACTATCGTAATTCGTATCCTGGATATGTGAAATACCTTGATGTAGATGGTAACGATATTACAACGGCTGATAAGACTATTATAGGGTCGGCTATTCCTAAAGTAAATATGAGTTTGATGAACACTTTTGAGTACAAAAACTTCACTCTGAGTGTGTTCTTAACGGCTCAGTTAGGACAAACCCATCTGAATGCCTTGTATGATACAAGCCATAATTCATATCGCCAGAACCGTTTTTTGGTGGATTTTTGGACTCCAGAGAATCCTACGAATAGCTATCCGAAAAATAGTTTGAATAGTGATGTGAATCCAGAGGGAGCCAGTTTCTATGAAAAGACAGATTTCTTACGTATTTCCGACATTACATTGGGTTATAATTTCCCACAACAATGGTTGCGTCGTACTTTCATCAAACGGCTCAATCTTTACATGAACATTAAGAATTTGGCTACAATAACTGGCTGGACAGGTATGGATCCGGAATTTCTCAATGATCAATTGGCTGCTCCTCCAGTACGTTCGTTCACTTTTGGACTAAAGTTAGATATTTGATGAGAGTAATATATCATAAAAAGCTAAAATGAAATTGCACATATGAAAAAAATAACATATTTCAATGTCTTAGTGTTTACAGTATTATTGCTCACTATGGGCGGCTGTAATGAGGATAAGTTTCTTAAGGAAGATCCTCGTGATGCACTTTATCCTGAAAATTTACTTGTAGATTACAATGGGTTTAAATCGATGATAACGCCTCTTTATGGTCTTATGCGTGCAGAGTATCGCCGTGCTGATGCAATGGGAGGAAGTATTGCGCTCTGTCTGCATTCTGCCTGGGGTGGAGGGGTAGATAATTCATGGGCCAATAATAGTCATGCGGAAATGAAGTTCCTCTACAATCCCAAAGAGATAACTTACACTGATCTTGCTATTTGGAATAATATTTTCCAGTGGGGATATCGTATCATCAACACTGCCAATATGGTTATCTCAAGAGCTGACAATGATGGCATTAACTGGGGAAGTGGTGCTGATGCTGAAAATCGTAAAAATGAGGTGTTGGCCGAAGCTCGCTTTTTCCGTGCTTGGGCTTACCGTCACCTTACCTATTCATTTGGTGCAGTGCCCCTTTCAACACAAGAAATTACAGGATTGAATTATCGTGATGATTGGGACCGTGCTTCCTTGAGTAGTATTCGCGAAGTGATGGCAGAAGATTTCCAGTTTGCAGTCGATAACCTTCCTTTGCGTACTTCTAATAATAGTAAAGTCTCTGGTGCTGTGGCACGTCACTATTTGGGTGAACTTTATTTGGCAGAAGGTAATGCTGAAAAAGCAGTTTCAGTACTGAAACCATTAGTGGAAAGTGGAGAATATTCCCTTATAAATCAACGCTTTGGTAGTAATGCTTCCAATGATGGATGTCCTTTTATTGACGTATTTTATACTCCTATGTATGCTGATGGAAATACGGAGGTGTTACTGGCTTTCATTAACACAGAAGAGGAGAATAGTGCCTATGGTACTGCAAATGTCTATATGACTACAACTTATAAGAACTATTATGCTAATGATGGCGATTGTAAAAAGACAAACCAGCATAATCCGGACTATATCAATAACGGTGGTGAAGGTTCATTTGCACAAGTCTTTTGGCAAGCTAATGGTGGTAAGGGAGCCGGACGTGTAGTTCCTTCCAGAGGAGCACTTCGTTTGTACAATTATAAAGGAATGGGAGAACAAGATGACCGTGTATCTGCCAATGCTATCGTATGGAGTATTAATGATGTAGATGCTGCCGGCAATGTAACCAAGGTATTTGATTTAGGTGGTACTGCACTTATTGATACTACGGTTAATGCAGCCATGCTAACTTCTACTTCCATTAAAAAATATGATTGGCCTACTACTCGTAAATGGGATTATACTCCACCTATTTTGGCTAATGCAGCTAATGATGGACACTATGCGGACATTGTTTATTTACGTTTGGCAGATACATATTTACTTTATGCAGAGGCTCTTTACAAGAGTAATCAAGTAGGCGAGGCCATTAAATGGATAAATAAAGTACGTAATCGTTCCAATGCTGTAAGTATTACTGAAGATGATCTTAGAATCGGTGGTATGGATTTCATTCTTGATGAACGCAGCCGTGAACTGCTTACGGAGGAAGAACGTCGTCATACATTGGTACGTGTTTGCCAAGAAAATGGTGGTGACGAACGTGATACCAATAACTATTTCAAACGTCGCATGCGTGAACTCAATGAGATAGCTGGTATTGCAGGACGTGGTATGGATGAATATGAAACTCCTGTCCTTTTCCCGCTGCCGCAATCATTCATTGATGCCAATACTGGTAATCCTTTGGAAAATAATCCGGGGTATTGATAGATAATAGTCAGATATAAATACCGCATATAAACGGCTTTGTATATATCGGTGTTTATATCTGATTTAGATTCATATATTCAAAAGAAAACAAAAACTTAATATCTTGATACATCATGTCCGAATTGGCTTTCATTTTTAGTCTTCTTATGGTAGGGATTACAGCGGTAGGTCTTTATCGTAAGCTCAATCCTCAAGGTCTTTTGATGCTTTCCGGTTTATTAATGCTTACAGCTGCTTTTTTCATGCAAGTGCATTCGGTAGTACCTAGTGAAGCTACGGGAATGGTGGTGTTTGATTTGGTAAGGATGATAGAGGAAGTTTTTCTTTCTAATTTGGCGCGTGCAGGGTTTATGATAATGACAATTGGCGGTTATGTAGCTTTCATGAATAACATAAAGGCTACTAATGCATTGGTCTATATTTCCATGAAGCCATTAGGTCTTTTTCGACGTTATCCTTATTTGGCGGCTACTATAGTTATTCCTATTGGACAATTACTTTTTATTACTACTCCTTCAGCTGCCGGATTAGGATTGTTGCTTGTGGCTTCGGTTTATCCTGTTTTAATTAGTTTGGGAGTAAGCCAACTTACAGCATTGTCAGTCATTGCCGCTGCTACTCTATTTGATCAGGGACCGGGGTCGGCAAATACTGCTATGGCTGCCGAATTGATAGGACAATCCAATGTGGAATATTTCATCACTCATCAACTTCCTTTAGTAATTCCTACTTCCTTGGTTGTAATGGTACTCTTCTATTTCAATAACCGTTATTTTGATAAAAAAGATGCAAAGAAACAGCAGGATGGCATATTGCAGGTGTCAAATGTGACTGCAACCTCATTAGTAGAAAAACCGGATGTTCCATTGGCTTTTGCGCTACTCCCGGTATTACCTTTGGCTCTTCTCATTTTCTTTTCACCTTTTGTGGGACTGTTTCAGCCTACTGTAACATTGGGTACCACTACTGCTATGCTTTTTTCTCTGTTCTTATCATTGGTATTTGTGTTGTTTCATACTCGTAGTGTGCGTACTACTTTTAACGTTTTTGCAAGTTTTTGGAAAGGCATGGGAAATGTGTTTACTTCAGTTGTAACATTGATTGTAGCTTCAGAAGTTTTCTCTAAAGGACTGATTGGTTTGGGATTTATTGATTCATTGGTGGGTTATTCCTCTCATATCGGACTTTCGGGATTAGCTATTGCCGCAATCTTTACTCTCATTATTTTTGGAGCTGCCATGCTGATGGGAAGTGGCAATGCAGCCTTTTTTTCATTTGGTCCTTTATTGCCGGGTATAGCCACTCAGCTTGGTTTGCCGGTTTTTTCATTGATACTTCCTTTGCAGTTGGCGGCAAGCATGGGACGTGCCGCATCTCCTATTGCTGGAGTCATTGTTGCCATTGCCGGGGTAGCCGGTGTGTCATCAGTGGAGTTGGCAAGGCGTAATACATTTCCTTTAATAGGAGGAATTGTTTTCTTGATACTTTATCATCTTATCACTTTCTAAAATTAATCGACAGCTATGTTTACATTGATAAAGAATGCAAATTTATATGCTCCTGCCTATCTTGGTAAAACAGACATTTTGCTATGCGGAGAAAAGATTGCGCATATTTCAAAGACAATTGAACTGAATGAATCATTTTGCCATACTATTGACGTGCAAGGTAAAATTGTTACTCCGGGATTTATAGATCAGCATGTACATATTACTGGTGGAGGAGGGCAACAAGGTTATGCCTCATTAGTCCCCGAGGTGACTATGAGCGAACTGGTGGCATGTGGTACTACTACTGTATTGGGTATGCTTGGTACTGATGGATTTGCCAAAGAACTTACTACGCTTTATGCCAAGGCCAAAGCTATTGACGATGACGGATTGTCGGCTTATATGCTGACAAGTTATTACGGATTGCCTACCAAAACATTGATGAATAGTGTGGCTGACGATCTTATCTTCATAGATAAAGTTATTGGCTGTAAGCTGGCGATGAGTGATGACCGTAGTCCGTTTCCGACAGAGCAAGAGATATTACGTATTATACATCAGGTACGTTTAGGGGGATTTACATCTGGTAAAGGAGGAATTCTCCACATTCATTTGGGAGCACTTCCGGAAGGTATTGAGCCCTTACTCAATATTGCTCGTCACTATCCTACACTGATATCTTATCTGTCTCCTACTCATCTGATACGTACTGAAGCTCTTTTTATGCAGGCTGTAGAATTTGGTAAATTAGGTGGAATGATTGATTTTTCGACTGGTGGCTCAAAGTTTGATACTCCCCATCGTTGTGTGATACGTGCATTGCGAGCTGGTGTCCCCCTTGATCGCATTACTTTTTCTAGTGATGGCCATGGTGGCGTACGCAGAGTGAATCCTGAAACTGGAGAAATAACTTATCGTCCTGCTCCTTTGAATTTAAATTTCAAGGAGGTAGTTGCATTAGTCAATGAGGAGGGGGTACCATTGGAACAGGCGATTACATTGATAACATCCAATCCGGCTCGTAATCTGAAATTACGAGCTAAAGGTATTGTGGCACAAGGAGCAGATGCAGACTTGTGTTTTTTGGCGGAAGATTTGCAGCTTACAGATGTCATTGCCCGTGGTAAATTTGTAATGCAAGATGGTACAATAGTAAAGAAGGGAAGGTACGAATTATGAAGAAGCTGATTATATTTTATATTGGATTCCTCTGTATTTGTTTATCTGCAATAGCGAAACAGACTTTGGAAAGGCCAAGAGGTGAACATTTCTTCACTTATAGTCAATACCCTCCTTTTGCCGATCGCCCGGTAGATGTACATTATTATATACCTTCCCAGGGGGATATTAAACAAATGCCTATTGTATTTGTCTTTGAAGGAGGAGACCGCGGCTATCGTTATCTTTTGGACGGTTGGAAAGAAGAAGCGGAGAGAAAGGGTTTTATGCTTTTTATACCTCACTTTGATTTGAAATCTTATCCTTTGGCAGACTATCAGGAGGTGGGGGTGATGAATGCTGCCCATACAGTAGCTAATGCTCCCGAAAAAATTACACCAGTGTTGGTTGATAAACTATTTGAATATGTGCGTCAATTTACGGGAAGCATGCGCAAAGGATATATGATTTATGGTCATTCTGCTGGTGGGCAATTCGTACAGCGTTTCATGCTTTTTCACGATAGTCCTTATGTGGAAAAAGCTATTATAAGTTCTCCCGGTTGGTATACTTTTCCTGATTTGGCCCAGACATATCCTTATGGTACGGCTGGTATCCCCTATATTTCATCTGAACAGATAAAAAAATACTTGTCAAAACCTATCATACTACAGCTGGCTTTGGGAGATACGATACGTGAGTCTTTTCTACGCAAGACTCCTGAAGCTGAACGACAAGGACGAAACCGTATGGAGCGTGGGCGTAGTTTCTGGCTTTATATTCACCAGTTGGCTGCATCCCGTGGTTGGGAATGCCATTGGCGCAAGATAGAAGAGTGCGGCATCGGGCATGAGGCTGTCCCTATGGGGAAACAAGCTGTGCCATTATTGACGACAGATTCTTTACGGGTACTTTTTATAGGTAACAGCTATACTTTTTTTAATCGTTTGCCATGGCAAGTCCAATCGTTAGCATCCTCATGTGGAAAAAAAATATCAGTGCGCCAGGTTGCTAACCCTGGTTGGTACTTGAGACAGCATGCAGCCAATACGCAAACATTAGAGGCGATTCGTGAAGGAGGATGGGATTATATGGTGATGCAGGAACAGAGCAAGGCACCTACTCGTGAAAAGGAATGGGTAAAGAAGAATGTATTCCATCCTGCGGCGCAGTTAGATAGTTTACGCCGTCTTTATGCCCCAAAAGGAAAAAGTGTCTGTTATATGACATGGGGGCGTAATAATGATACTTATGAAGGAATGCAGCAGCAACTTACGGAAAACTATTTGGAAATGGCTGATGTCCTTGATGCTTATTGTGCTCCTGTGGGTGAGGCATGGAGACGTGTACGTAGAGAGTGTCCAAGTTTGCAGTTGTATAATTCTGATGGCAGCCACCCTAGTCCTGCAGGCAGTTATCTGGCGGCTTGTGTCTTTTATGCAATTTTTTTTGGTGAGCCTTTTAGCAGCGATTATTATGCAGGTCTACCGTCTGAAACGGCTCTTTATTTACAGAGGATAGCACAAGAAGTGGTATTAGCTAATCTTGTGTTATGGAATAGAAATCAGTCGAAGCAACCTGCCGGAGTAACTGCAAGTTTCTATCCTGACCCCAAATTTGACCGTGAGACACCTACTCTAAGTAAACCTTACGGTAGCGGATTGGCATCGGTTGATGAGATAAAGGACTATTTACAACAATTGGTTGTACGTTCTCCGGGTTTGGCATATATGGAGAATATTGGTGTTACCAAACAAGGACGTACCATTCCGGTACTTTATTTGGGTACTCCCGACAAGAAGAAGGTAAGGGTATGGATTCAAGCGGCACTGCATGGTAACGAGCCGGCAGGTGCTGAGGCTGTATGCATGCTTGTCCGTTACTTACTTTGTGAAAAAGAAGGACGTGAATTGCTGAATCATATAGCTGTGGCTTTGGTTCCTATAGCCAATGTTGATGGTTATGCCATTCAGCAACGTCGTTCAGCCGATGGCTACGATTTGAATCGCGATCAGAGCAAATTAGAGGATGCTGTCACTTTGCTGTTGAAGCAGTCCTACCAGCAATGGAATCCGGACGTAGCTCTTGATATTCATGAATATACACCTTTACGTCGTGAGTTTAACTTATTACGTGGAGTGCCGACAGCAAATGCTGCTGATGTACTTTTTTTACCTACAGGACATCTTAATGCGCCTTTAGCTTTACGTACGCTGTCTGAAGAACTTTTTCGTCGTGAGGCAGAGGTCGTTTTAAATAGTGCCGGTTATACTTCCGGTTTCTACTTCACTCCCCGTGTGGCAGATGGTTCCCTTGTTCTTGTAAAAGGTGCCAAAAGTCCGCAGTCCAGTTCTACTTTTCAAGCATTGACGGGGGCTGTATCGCTTTTTGTCGAAATAAGAGGTATTGGATTGGGACCGGAGTGTTTTGCACGTCGTAGTGAGTGCGGTTTCTTGGTGGCACGGCAAACGTTGGTTACTGCTGCGCAACATCGCACTTCAATTAAACGTAAGGTAGAACAAGCCAGGAAGCGCACCTTGAAAGCTACTGAACCGATATATGTTACTTTCACTTCGGATACTGTACGTCATGTAGTCTCTTTTATCGATTATAAGGCCAATGAACTGTTTAAGACTGAACTGCCAACCCTTGATGCCATGCAAGTAACACCTCAATTGGTGCGTACTCGCCCTAAGGCTTATCTGCTCGATGCTCTCTGTACAGAAGCAGTATGTAAGCTTCGAGCGTTGGGTGTACACATTGAGCAAGTTACCCGTGTACAAAAAGCAAAAGTTGAGCGTTACAAAGTAACCCGTCTGTATCGTGCAGAGAAGGAATGGGAGGGGATTCATCCGGTAAATGTAGAAACGGATGTCTATGAAGATAATGTAGAACTTCCAATAGGTAGTTGGTTGGTACCTTTGGCACAACCTTTAGGAAATTTGGTTGCTACGTTGCTTGAACCGGAGTCTGTCTGTGGTTTCGTAAACTTCTGTGTTATTCCGGCTGAGGAAGGGAAGGGACTGTTTGTCAGTAGACTTATAAAATAAGAATTGGATATATAAAATTAAATTCGGTAATGACTATGAAACTAAAAAAAACGCTACAGATTATACTTGCTTTATGTTTAGGCCTATGGATGATTTCATGCCAGCAGGAACATGTCAAGTTGACCTCTCCAAATGGAAAACTTTCTTTAGAGTTTACACTTGATGAAGAAGGTGCTCCCCGATATTGTTTAAGACATGCGGGGAAGAATATTTTACTTCCTTCACGTTTGGGATTGGTTTTGAAGGATGCGCCAGATCTTTTGACTGGTTTCGTTCTAAAAGAAGTTAAGCATGATTCGCATAATGATGTGTGGCAACCAGTATGGGGGGAAGAGGCTGAAATTGTAAATCATTATAATGAATTGAGGGTATGCCTCAAGGAAGAAACATCGTTGGAGCGGGAACTGAATATTATTTTTCGTCTTTTTGATGATGGGATGGGATTCCGGTATGAGTTCCCGCGCCAG
>CDZI01063491.1_pt1 | contig 13605 bp, 10 predicted proteins | sample 554811 | NCBI WGS metagenome assembly CDZI01 (sample SAMEA3182110, study PRJEB8094) | gut metagenome | biome: human; feature: gut; material: Stool; isolation source: human stools | place: Canada | collected 2013-04-23
GAATTTGGATTGCGTGCCACCAGCAGAATCAAGACCTTTGTTTTCAAGTTCATCTCTGTTCCTGCGAAATGGATTAAGACATCACGTAGGCATGTATTGAACATTTACTCAGACAACAATGCTTATGCCAACCTGTTCAAGACAGACTTTGGTTAAAGACCATGCTTTTCTGGTTAAACCAGCGTATTACCTCAAGTCGCTTTATGGGGTAAGGGGATTTTGTGTCTGCGACATTTCTGTTGTGCAAGAAATATGTACAATAAAATGAATTTTGTCGCTTTGCAAGCAAAATCCCACTAAACCCTATAGGTTGCGGATTTGAGGTCTATCAGAAAACATCTTCTGAAGAAAGCTAAAGTTCGAAAACCTGAGCGCTTCTACCTGCGATGGTTACCTGCTTGTTGCCCAAGCCAGAAACCGAGAGTTTCAGCGTGCGAGGCAAGGCATTCACCACTTTAAGCCAGTTTTTGCCCGATTTAGAATCCTTCACCACACTGGTGCCCACATATTTCTTCAGCGCATCCGGCAGACTGAGCACGGATGAGATGTAAAGGTCACCGGCATGCTGACCGAACATCTTCTGCATCTTGTAGCTCTCGCTCGCGCGTACATTATTATTATCAAAGTAAATCATGTCCGGCTGCCAGTTGCTGTATCCGTCCTTACACAAGAGAGGAGCATAAGATGTCATTTCTACCACATCGCCGTTGCGCTCCACATTGCAGAGGTGGATGCCCTCAGCCAGCGCATTGTCTACCGCATTGGCACCGCGAGATGCATATTCGCCCAGATAAACCTTAGGAGCCTTGCGGTCGTAATGGTCGTAATAATCCTGATGGTTCAGGAACCAGCCCGGCTGCTCATAATAATGCTCGTCTACGGCATCAATCCAGCGCTTGTTTTCGCGGGCAATCTTCCAACCCTCAATATAATCGGAAGACGGGAAGTGGAACGGACCTACGGTACCCACCACCTCTATCTGAGGATACTTCTGCTTCACTGCCTTGCAGATCATCAGGTAGCGCTGCTCGAAATCGGTAGAGATAAGGTCTTCGTTGCCGATGCCTATCATCTTGAGGTTGAACGGAGCCGGATGACCCGCATCGGCTCTCATCTTAGCCCACTTAGAGGTGGCAGGATTGCCATTCGCCCATTCTACCAGGTCTAGCACGTTCTGAATATACTGCGGCATCTCGCTCATCGGGATTCCGCCCTGCTGACCAGCCACTCCGCGCTCATCTGCCACAGAGTTCTGACAAGGAACACCTGCCGCCAATACAGGCAGCGGCTCGGCTCCCATATCCTCGCACCACTGGAAATACTCATAGAAACCCAGCTGGCGGGTCTGATGGTATCCCCAGATGTTGTAGGCTGGCTTGCGATCTTTCTGCGGACCCACGCTCTCCTTCCAGTGATAAATGTTCTTGAGCCCCTGACCGTGGAGCATGCAGCCGCCCGGGAAGCGCACGAAGCGAGGCTTCAGGTCGGCAATGGCCTCGGCAAGGTCTTTACGCAGTCCATGCCCCTTGTAAGTATCTTGTGGTTTGAGACTTACCAAATCTACCGCCACTTTCTGCTCGCCCTTAGGCAAGATGGCGAACCGGATGTTCTTGCCCAGTTTGCCTTCCTTGGTGATGGCTTCGCTGGCGAGTTCGCCCTCATATTTATCGGTAACGATGAGCTGCGCCTTATATTCCTTCCAGTCAGTTCCCTGCACCTTAATCTTGGCCTGGCATACCGGCAATCCCTCCTGGTTTACGAGCGCCAGGGTGAGATTTTTCTTCTTGGCATCGAAACAGCGGGCGTGCAGGCTCACCTCGTAGATGGCCGGCTGATGCTTACCCTCCTTGCCCTCAACGGCAGCTCCGCGACGTATGGCGATGCCGTCCCAACCTATATTATAAATAGGTGTGGCGCCCAAAACGGCATAATGGGGATTGTTCTGGCTCACCCCGTTTTCGGTGGCGATGCCCTCTTTCTCTACCCCCACCCATGCCGTGGTGGCATTCCACTGGTGGCGGTGGTCTTCCTTGTTATACTCAAAGTCGCCGTTCTGCAACATTTCTGCAGAGAGTCCTCCGTCGGCAGCGCGGCTGATGTCTTCGAAGAAGATACCCATCAGCTTGTTGGAGATGCGGTGGGATTTCTGTGGATTGATGCTGAGGTTAGCAGGGATTTCCGAATCTTTCGGCAGGTCGATGTGGTTGTCCTTGACATAAGCTGCGAGGTCGGCATCGGTCTTCGGTATCGGCTGGGCGTTGAGTTTTGCCTCTTCAGAGAGGGCGTGGAACCAGGAGCGAATGTAGTTGAGATGTACAGCCGGCACCTCGAAATCGCAGCCCTGGAAGAGTTTTCCGTCTATGGTTGCGGTGTCGCGCTGCCAGAGTATCTCATCGGCAGAAGCTTCCAGCGTATCTTCCTTGAAGGTACGGAAATCGTTGCTTGCCTGTACGTATCGCTTGCCTTTGGATGTCTTGAGATAGATGTCGAAGTTACCGTCATCCATCTGATAGGCAGCCACATCCTTCACGCCTTTTTCGCGGATGATGGGATAATCCTGCGGGCGCCAGGTGATGAGGTCTTCTGAATAGGCTACGGCAAACTGCGGCGCATGCTGGTTCACGCTCCAGAGTGCGCGCCATGTGCCGTCGTTGGCTTTTACCACGAAGGGGTTATACATCTTCTTTTCAGCTCCCCACGGACCATAGTCGCTGGCGCAGAGCTGTCCTACATCCACCCAACGCTCATCGTCGGTGAAATAAGCCAGATGCAACCCCTGGTTGGGTGCTGGCGAATAGATGAATATCTGGCAGATGGAATCCTTGCCCTGTATGGTGTATGCAGGGGCATCCTTGTCTATTTGCGTCTGCATCTGCTGCCTGCTGACAGCCTGACTGGCACTGGCAGCTGCCACGAGTAGCGCTGATGTAAATATGTACTTTAGTTTTATCATGTTTCTATATTTTTAGATTAATATTGTTTGTTTATTTTACACTCTTTCTCTCGGCTTGATAAAAAGGCAGAGTGCATCACTGCACCCTGCCCCCACAAATTAGAGAGTTATAAAAAATCAAGTATGCAGTGACTTAAACACTGCTTCTTTCTGAAATAATTATCTTCTTTCTAGCTGTAATATTCCTTCTTGCCGGCAGCCAGCGTATTCTTCATCAGCGAGCAGATGGTCATCGGACCAACGCCTCCCGGAACAGGAGTGATGAAGGAACACTTCTCTGCCACCTCGTCGAATTTCACATCACCATTCAGGCGGAAACCGCTTTTCTTCGTAGCATCAGGCACGCGGGTGGTACCCACATCAATGACTACGGCTCCCGGCTTCACCATATCAGCTGTCACGAAATCAGGACGACCGATGGCTGCGATGATGATATCTGCCTCCTGACACTCTTTCTTCAAATTCTTGGAATGGGAGTGGCATACGGTGACGGTAGCATCGCCATACTGCTTCTGCATCATCAGCTGAGCCATTGGCTTGCCTACGATGTTGCTTCTGCCCAGAATGACGCATTTCTTGCCACTGGTCTCAATATTGTAATGCTGCAGCAGGGTGAGGATACCGAGCGGAGTGGCAGAAATGAAACAAGCCATGCCGAGCGACATTCTGCCCACATTTACCGGGTGGAATCCGTCTACATCCTTACGGTAATCTATTGCCATGGTCACCTTCTGCTCATCGATGTGCTTAGGCAGAGGAAGTTGAACGATGAATCCGTCAACATCATCATCCTGGTTCAGCTTGTCTACGCACTGCAGGAGCTCTTCTTCGGTAACATCCTCCTCATAACGGATGAGGGTCGACTTGAATCCACACTTCTCGCAGGCCAGCACCTTGTTTTTCACATAGGTTTCACTGCCCCCGTCGTGCCCTACGAGCACGGCTACCAGGTGTGGCTGCTTGCCACCGGCGGCTACGATCTGTGCCACCTCCTGGGCTATCTGTTCCTTGATGGCGGCTGCCGTCGCCTTTCCGTCTATAAGCTGCATTTTTATTCTATATTAATATTAAATGTTCTATGTTAAGTTGCAAAGCATACGAATTCTTCACTCTTCGTTCTTCACTTCTTACATTCCCGGCATCTTAGGCATGCCTGGCATACCCTTCATGCGGCTCATCATCTGCGCCATTTTGTTGCCGGTCATCATCTGCATCATCTTTCGGGTCTGGTCAAACTGCTTGATGAGTTTGTTCACCTCCTGGATGTTGGTGCCCGAACCCTTAGCGATGCGCTGGCGGCGTGATGTGTTGAGGATGGCTGGGTTGGTGCGCTCCTTAGGAGTCATACTCTGGATAATGGCCTCTACGCCCTTGAATGCATCCTCTGGGATATCTACGTCGCGGATGGCCTTGCCAACACCCGGAATCATCGCTGCCAGATCCTTGATGTTACCCATCTTCTTAATCTGCTGGATCTGGTTGTAGAAATCGTTGAAGTCGAACTGGTTCTTTCTGATCTTCTTCTCCAGTTTCTTGGCCTCTTCCAGGTCGAACTGCTCCTGTGCGCGCTCTACGAGGGATACCACATCACCCATGCCGAGGATTCGGTCTGCCATACGAGCTGGGTGGAACACGTCAATGGCGTCCATTTTCTCGCCGGTACCTATAAACTTGATTGGCTTGGTTACCACGGTACGGATACTGAGGGCTGCACCACCGCGGGTATCACCATCGAGCTTGGTGAGAACAACGCCGTTAAAGTCAAGGCGGTCGTTGAATTCCTTGGCTGTGTTTACGGCATCCTGACCGGTCATGGAGTCAACCACGAAAAGGGTTTCGTCTGGACGGAGATGATTCTTGAGATTGCTGATCTCGTTCATCATCTGCTCATCAATGGCAAGACGTCCGGCTGTATCGACGATTACCACATCGTTGCCGTTGGTCTTAGCCTGCTGGATAGCATGGTCGGCGATACTGAGCACATCCTTGTTCTCTGGCTCGCTGTATACCGGAACACCCACCTGCTCACCCACAACATGGAGCTGCTGGATAGCTGCCGGACGGTAAACGTCGCAGGCCACGAGCAATGGCTTCTTGCCTTTCTTGGTCTTGAGCATATTGGCAAGCTTGCCACTGAAGGTAGTCTTACCCGAACCCTGCAGACCGCTCATGAGGATGACGGCCGGATGACTTTCGAGCTTCAATGGAGCTTCTTCGCCGCCCATGAGTTCTTCCAGTTCATCGTGCACCAACTTGATCATCAACTGTCCCGGCTTTACGGCAGTAAGTACATTCATGCCGAGTGCTTTCTCCTTCACCTTGTTGGTGAATTCCTTAGCCACTTTATAGTTTACGTCGGCGTCGAGGAGTGCACGGCGCACATCCTTCATGGTTTCCGCCACGTTGATTTCTGTAATTTTTCCCTCGCCCTTCAAGATTTTGAACGAGCGTTCCAGTCTATCACTTAAATTTTCAAACATTTTTCTTTCTTTATATTTTTGGCTACAAAGATACGACTTTTTTTCGAGAAAGCCAACTTGTTTATGTTTTTTTTTATCCCGTCGGCTAAAATAGCTGTCGCTCTGCCTTTCCCGAGTTCATTTCTTCAGTTTACTCTTGTGCTTATTTTTCAGGATTCTCCTTCTTATTCGATTTTGATTCAGCATCAGAAGTTGCTTTTTTCTCTTCTGTAGCCATTTCAGAAGAAGGATCTTTCTTAAAAGCCGAGACATCATACGGATTAGTCAATTCATACTTTTTCCCCGTTGCTTTTTCATAAGCAGCTACCACAGGATCCTTATGTTCCATTTTTTCAAATACCTTTTTAGCCTGTTGCAGATGCTTCTTATCACGTTTCCCCTGTTTATCCATCCATCCGAAAGCATCAAACCCGATGCCAGCAGATGAAGTTGGCAAAGAGTTTATCTTCTCCTGAATATCCTCTTCCATGTTTTTGATGCCTTCCTGATTTTTGCCCCAAACTGTCACTTCGCCTAATTGTTTGGCATCCGGCAAGAGAAACAGAGTATCCGGCAGTTCCTTGTACCGGATAGTTGCCTTCATAAAACCAGGTTTCGATACGGTTGCTGAATCAAACTGATAGCGCATCGTCCAATAGCCCCGATAATCTGTTCTTGCCCAATGATTGTTATTGGTATGAATAAGTGCTTCACGAATAGGCACATGATTTTCTGCCGATGCGATGACACACGTTTTCTGCGCATAGGCTACCTGCCCTAACATGGCAAGCAATACTATTAAAATCAATATGATACGCTTCATGCTTTTTCTCTGATTTATATCTTTTCTTTGTACCAGACAAATTACTTCTTCTTAATATGAATCTGATACAAAAGTAATGATTAAATCTGATACTTCATTAAATTCCCCAAGAAGTTTAAGTTCATTTAAAGAGTAATGTAAAAAAATTAAGCGTCTATAACAGTTGGCCTATTTATATAGCATCATTCAAAGGTATATAGTATCATTCAAAGGAAAGATATGGTGTTTTCAACACTAAGAAATATTTTTAGTAAGTAAAAGCATACAGTTTTTAGAGTTCTTGCATATAGTCTTTTAAGTCAAAACACATAGCTTCCCAGATATTATCACTAGGCTCAGCAGCTCTGCCGAGCCTAGTGACAACTCTCTGTTAAACCAGTTCCGTAACTGCAGAAATAATTCACTTATATTCTATTGAGTTCATTTGATTATTCTACTATTCCACGTTGCTCGATTCTCTTAGCCTCTTCAAGAAGCTTGATGGCATCTACATACTGAGCGATGCCCTGAGCCACCTCCTTGGCAGCCTTCATTGCCAGGACTACAGTCTGCGGACGGTGTACCACATCACCTCCGGCAAACACACCGCGACGGGTGGTCATACCGAACGGACGTTCAACAACTTTTACATATCCCTTCTCATCCACCTCGATTCCGGCAGTGGTAGAAACGATACGGTTGGCTGGTCTTGAACCAATGGCGAGATAGATTCTGTCGAATTTTTCTACCCTTTCACCCTCAGGAGTGTTCAGCACACAGCTTCCCAGACGGCCGTTTTTGCCCTTCAGAAAGGCCTCGATGGTAGTTTTCCACTCAAATTTCACGCCTTCCTTCACAGCATCTTCATATTCGCTCTGGATGGCAGGCATCTCTTCCTGGGTCTTACGGTACAGCACAGTTACATCGGCACCCAGACGGATAGCAGTACGGGCAGCATCCATGGCCACGTTTCCGCCGCCAATGACACCCACCTTCTCGCCGTCGCGCAGTGGAACCATGTCGCGGGTCAACGCGCCTTCGTTATAGGCATTCACGTTATGCAGAAAGTATGTACTCTGGCTCACACCGTGGAGCTTTGAGCCCGGTGTAGAGTCCATGTTCTGAGGCACGCTGGTACCTGTGCCCATAAAGATGGCGTCGTAGCCTGCACGGAACAGACTGTCGATGGTTACATTGTTCTCGCCCACCATGCAGTTGGTGATAAACTGCACGCCGAGGGCAGCAATCTTAGCCACCTCATCGCGCACTACCGACTTAGGTAAGCGATACTCAGGAATACCGTACATCAACACGCCTCCCGGCTCAGCCTGGCCCTCGAAAATGGTGACGTTGAAGCCCTGACGCGCCAGATCGCCAGCTACGGTCAAGCCCGCTGGACCCGAACCGATGACTGCCACACGGCCACGTGTTTTCTGTGGCAACATCTCGCGCGAAAGGTTCATCTTGGTATCAAAATCGGCAATAAACTGCTCCAGTTTGCCGATCTGTACCGGTTTGCCTTTCTTTCCGAGCACGCAGTTGCCTTGACACTGTTTCTCGTGAGGGCATACACGGCCGCAGATGGCCGGCAAGTTGCTCTTGGCATTGATGATGCTCATCGCTGCACCCATGTTACCCATAGAGAGTTCGTGTACGAAATCAGGTATGTCGTTGCCTATCGGGCATCCCTTCTTGCACTGCGGAATCTTGCAGTGTAGGCAGCGTTTTGCCTCTTCAATGGCTTCGTGGGTTGAAAAGCCCTCGTTCACTACCTGGAAGGCAGCAGCATCCGCCTGCTGTTCTGTTGTATCAGCCTGCTTAGCATCATCATTCTGCTTAGCTGCTGGTTCTGTTGTATTCTGCTCAGGGGCCTGTGCCTCTGCAGCATTCTTCATATTCTTTGTTTCTTTCTGTTCGCTCATAATAGAACTGCTCTTCTTTTTACTGATTCTACAATCTGTTTTATTGATTCTACAATCCTTTTTACTGATTCTACAATCTATCCTTTGATTTGTGGGTGCAAAGGTACAAATAATATTTCAGAAATCGCCCCTATCTCCTTACATATTTTCATTTTGCCCCCTTTTTCCTTATTATCCACCTGCTGGCGCCTTACCGGGGACGCACACCTGCCTAATCATTAATCACAAATCGGGGGTGGTCATTAAGGTCATGGTCATTAAGGTCATTAAGCTTTTCCGCTTCCGGCAACACATAAAAAAAAGACCCTACATTCACATGCAAGGCCTTAAAAAAACTTGACTGGTTCTACATTCACATGCAAAACACCAATAACCTGAAGGGGGAAATAATATAAGGGCTCCCCCTCGTAACAACAATTTTATTTTTCTTTAATCTCAATATCTTCCTTCACATGATTACGTATCTTGGTGAGAAAGAGTTTCATACGCTTCGCATCCTTGTGGTCAATGATGTCGATGAGCTCAGCAAGCTCCTCTCTGATCTGTGCCACCTGCCCCGATGTGTATGGGTTGAAGAGAATTTCCTGCAGCAGGTAATCATCTTCGTTGAGCACGCCCTTGGCTATCTGCATGTGGCGCTTGAAGGTGGTGCCCGGAGCATCCTGGTGCTTCATCACTGCCGCAAAGGCAAAGGTGCTCACGAAAGGAATACTCAGCGAGTAGGCCACCGTCTGGTCGTGCTCATCAAATGTATACTCATGCAGACTCAACCCCAACTTCTGGTAGAGGTCCTTGAAGAATATCTTGCCCATGTAGTCACCCTCCTTGATGATGACTGCATTCTCCTCTGAAAGCTGGTTCAGATTGGCAAAGGTTGGGCCGAACATAGGGTGCGTGCTCACGAAGCGGAAACCGCTCTTCTCGTAAAACTCCTGCAGTCCGGTCTTTACCGAAGCTATGTCGCTGATAATGCAGTCGTGAGAGAGATGTGGCAACACCTCTTCAAAGGCTGGCAGCGTATATTTTACCGTCACCGCATTGATGGCCAGTTCGGGGCGGAACATCTCTATCTCTTCCATCTTAGTGAAGCGGTAACAGTTGTAGGTGAAGCGCAGGCGCTTGGCATCCTTCTCGTAAACCGCCACCTCGTGGTCGAAGCTGAGCAGGTCGATGAAGAAACTTCCCATCTTACCTGCTCCCATAATTAATATTCTCATATTTTTCAAGTGAAGAGTGAAGAGTGAAGAACGAAGAATTCTACAGCATCATTTGTTTAAACGAAAAACTACAGCAAAGAACCCTAGCCCTCAAAGCATTTGAATTCTTCACTCTTCGTTCTTCACTCTTCACTTAATTTACTTCTGGTTTAGGATTTCCAACTGCTGGCGGACACTCTCCTCATGGATGTGCTCGAAAATCTGAGCGGCAAACTCAGGGCTCATGCCGCAGAGGGCTGCCTGGGCTCCACGCTTGTCGAGAATCTCGTTGTAACGGTTGGTCTGAACGATGGTCATGTTGTGCTCCTTCTTGTAGGTACCAATCTCGCGGCAAACGCGCATACGTTTAGCCAGAAGATCCATCAGCTGGTTGTCGCACTCGTCAATCTGACCGCGCAGCTGGTGCAGACCCTCTGTAGAATAATGCTCATCGCGCACTACGAGGAGGCTGAGGATGTAATCCAGCACCTCTGGGGTAACCTGCTGCTTAGCATCGCTCCATGCATCGTCTGGGCTGCAGTGGCTCTCAACGATGAGGCCGTCGAAACCTAAGTCCATTGCCTGCTGACAGAGAGGGGCGATGAGGTCGCGTCGGCCACCGATGTGGCTAGGGTCGCAGATGATTGGCAACTGTGGTATGCGGCGGTGCAACTCGATAGGAATCTGCCACATAGGAAGGTTGCGGTAAATCTTCTTGTCGAAGCTGGAGAATCCACGGTGGATAGCACCGAGTTTCTTGATGCCTGCCTGGTTAATGCGCTGCAGGGCACCGATCCAAAGCTCGAGGTCTGGGTTTACCGGGTTCTTAACGAGCACAGGCACGTCTACGCCCTGAAGACTGTCGGCAAGTGCCTGCATGGCGAATGGGTTGGCAGATGTACGTGCGCCTACCCAGAGAATGTCGATTCCATATTTCAGTGCGAGCTCTACATGCTCTGGGGTAGCCACCTCAGTAGCTGTCAGCATGCCTGTTTCTTCCTTCACCTGCTTCATCCAAGGCAAGGCTGTTTCACCGTTACCCTCGAAGCCTCCCGGTTTGGTGCGTGGCTTCCACACACCTGCGCGGAACATGTGGCAACCTTTGGCAGCCAACTGCTTAGCGGTAGTCATAACCTGCTCTTCTGTCTCTGCCGAGCAAGGGCCGGCAATGACGCAAGGGCGTTCCTGATCACTAGGAAAATTCAATGGTTCTAATTCTAATTCCATAGTCGAATATTTTTATTTTTTTACTTTTTTCTTTGGGGACCAGCGATGGAATCGCTGGGAACGGGGGCGGAAAGGGGAAAGGCTCTTTTTATCTTTCAAGGGGGAAAGGCTCTTTTTACCTTTTTACCCTTTTACCTTTTTACCTTTCAAAGGCCTTTTACCTTTCAAAAACCTTCTTGATTCTTTCCAGAGCCACTTTCATCTTCTCATCCTTGGCACAGAGGCTGATACGGATGTAACGCTTGCCGTTGGTTCCGAAGATGAAGCCAGGGGTGAGGAAGACGCGTGCCTCATGCAGAATCTTCTCTGTCAGGTCTTCTACATCGGCATATTTCTCAGGTATCTTGCCCCAAAGGAACATGCCTACCTGGTTAGGGTCAAACTGACAGTCGAGCACCTTCATGATCTCCTCAGCAATGTCGCGGCGGCGGCGGTAGTTCTGGATGTTGTTCTCGCGATGCCATTCATCCGTGTTGTTAAGCATCGCCTCGGCTGCAGCCAGCTGTATGCCTCGGAAGCTTCCGTTGTCGATGTTGCTCTTCACCTTCAGAATCCATGAGATGAAGGTCTTGTTGCTCGAAATCATCGCCACACGCCAGCCTGACATGTTGTGGCTCTTGCTCAGGGAATTGAACTCGATGCAGCAGTCCTTAGCTCCCGGCACCTGCATGATGCTCATAGGGTGCTCGTTGAGGATGAGCGAATATGGGTTGTCGTTCACCACCACGATGTTGTGCTTCTGGGCGAATGCCACCAGCTTTTCGTAGGTTTCGCGCTTTGCCACACCGCCTGTCGGCATGTTAGGATAGTTGGTCCACATCAGTTTTACGTGACTCAGGTCCATCTTCTCCAGGGCGTCGAAATTGGGCTGCCATCCGTTATCCTCTCTCAGATCGTAGTAGGTAATCTTGGTACCCAGAATCTTGTTGATGGCGGTATAGGTAGGGTATCCAGGGTTCGGGATAAGCACCTCATCGCCAGGATTGCAGAAGGCGAGCGTTACGTGCAGAATGCCTTCCTTGCTACCTATGAGGGGTTGGATTTCTGTAGCCCAGTCGAGGTCTACATCATACCAGCGCTTATAGAAACCAGCCATTGCTTTGCGCAACTCTGGTATGCCCACCGTAGGCTGATATCCGTGTGCGTTGGGATTGTTGGCTACCTCGCAGAGCTTGTCAATGGTCTGCTTAGAAGGCGGCATGTCTGGACTTCCGATGGCCAGACTGATAATGTCTTTGCCCTCGGCATTAAGCTTAGCCACTTCCTTCAGCTTGCGGCTGAAGTAGTATTCCTGTATTTCCGTTACTCTATTGGCTGGTTGTATCATAATTCTTATTTTCAACTATTAACTGTTAACTATCAACTATTCTTTCTCCTCATATTCTCCCAACACCTTTATTTTCTTCACGAGCGGCGTAATGGCGTCGATGCTCTGGCGGTATCGGGTCAGGTTGTCGAAGGTGAGGTCTACGTAGAAAAGGTATTCCCACTCATGTCCGATGTTTGGCAGCGACTGGATCTTGGTGAGATTGATGTCGTAGAAACTCAGGATGGTGAGCACCTTGGAGAGCGATCCCTTATCGTGAGCCAGACTGAAGACGATGCTCGCCTTGTTGGCCTTTTCGATGGGACGGAGCAGGGCTGCCTTCTGGGGATTGCAGACCACGAGAAACCGGGTGTAGTTGTGCGGATTGTCGTGGATGTCTTCCTGCAGCACCTTCATGCCGTGCATGTGGGCAGCGTAAGAAGAGCAGATGGCTGCCCATCCCCTCACCTTGTGCTGGGCGATGTAGGCTGCCGAGCCTGCGGTATCTTCTGCCTCCACCGCCTTGAGATCGGGATGGTTGGCTAGGAACTTGCCGCACTGCATGAGGGCTACCGGATGGGAGTGAACCTCCTGCAGGGTGCTCCAGTCGTCTTCTGGCAGACAGCAGATGCTGTGCTCTATATGGAGCTTGTGTTCACCTACCACGGTGGTTCCGCTCTGCCGGAGCAGTTCGTAATTGTGGAGCAGGCTGCCCGCAATGGTGTTTTCTATGGCGCAGATGCCTACTACTGTAGGGTCGCGCTTGATGTTTTCGAACACCTCTTCGAAGGTAGCACAACAGATGATTTCAATCTGTTCGCCCTCGAAATACTGGTGGGCGGTAATGTCGTGGAAAGATCCCAGCTCTCCTTGAATTGCTATTCTCTTCATGTTTCTTTTATCTTGTCTAATGTTACGAAAAACGGTCCTACTCAATAAGAGCGGGACCGTTTCGATGATTTCAAGAATCTAATATCCTAAGTTGAAATTTACACGCAACTTCCCGCTTTACAATTATTTGCAAAGTAAAAGTAATAGCTAAAAAAGAATGCGTTAAACTTCTTCATTGTCTTTACATTTTATATGTTACTCACTTTTGTTCTTTCCGAGCCCGTTTCTCCTTTATTATATAAGGAACTTATCTGTGCTCAGATTTTCCCGAGTTCTTTCCTACACCTCTTTATTATATAAGGAGCAGGGAGTGCTCAGATTTCGAGTCTCGACTTGCTAAAATCTCAACTCGACTGCAAAAGTAACATTTTTCTTTGATATTGCCAAACAATTTGATATATTTTTCTTCATTTTCCTTATATTTTATGCTAAAAAACATATTTTCGCCCGATTTTTATCATCAGAATACGGAAAAATGCAGAAAAATGTACTCAAAAGCTAGGCGCTAGGGAGAGACGCAACACCGGAATCCGTGAGGCAAGCCCCTTCCTTTATCTGCAATGTTCTCTGCCTTCAGCCTTGAATTCTCCTGTCAGCTCCCCTACTTTCTCGGGGTTCAGCTCCAGGTAGCGCTTCATGTCCTTTCCGGCACCATCCTTGTCGCCCATCTGCATCAACAGATTGCCGCGCTTCAGGAGATTCGCGCTCAGAGAGGCTTTTACAGACGAGTGTTCCGCAGAATCCTTCTGTTCTGCCAATTCTTTCTCCTGCTCTACAATCTGCTGCGTCAGCGTAGCAAGCAACAGAACAGGGTTTATCTGATTTAAATCCATAACCTTATATTTTTAC
>CDZI01044561.1_pt1 | contig 13564 bp, 10 predicted proteins | sample 554811 | NCBI WGS metagenome assembly CDZI01 (sample SAMEA3182110, study PRJEB8094) | gut metagenome | biome: human; feature: gut; material: Stool; isolation source: human stools | place: Canada | collected 2013-04-23
ATACAATCTTCTGTACATGAAGGACCGCTCATTAGAAACCGGGGCAAAAGGAATAGCGGCTTACGCACATAGCCGTTTATCCGTTTCTCTGCAAGGAGAGCTTCCTTTTGAAGAGAGTTACAGACAGACTTTGTATGAAACGTATCCCGATGTATGCCCGGAACAAGAAATTTGGGAAGGAATTATAGGGCATGACATCAAAGCAGAAAGTTTATCTTGGAAAGCAGGATTGAAAATCTTACTTAAAGATATATAGTTCATATATATGACAAAGTTGACAAAAGAACGGCAAACAATTGCAATTCTTTTAGTGTGCCTAAACAAAACCGGAAAAAGGAATAGGGCTCTTAAGTGTGCGCACGCTTGGGCAGTAGGATATTTTCTTGTTTTGTTCCTCTCAAGAGATTTATTGGTAAAATAAATTGTAATTTAAAATTAAACGAATCATGAAAACACTAAAGAAAATCAAACTGAATGGTTTGAATGATGCCGAGTTGAGAGATCGCGAAATGAACGCTCTTAACGGTGGTAGAACATGCAGTTGCAGTTGTTCTGCTCCTGGTGGCTCTGCTAGTGGAGATAATGGAGGTGCTAACTATAAGCTTGGTACAAATGGAGGTCACTCCATTTCCGGTACTCCTGTTATATGCTTCACTGACGATGTAAACGGTATTCAAGGTGGTGCTGCTAGTTGGTAACACCTAAAAGTCGGTAAATAGGCTTACCAATCTGTCATTCTGTACTGAAATGGAAATAATAGTTCAATTTGAATATGTATTCCATTTCACTCAGAATGACAATATATCATTAATAAATATCAATATGAAAAAGTATTTATTCTTCCTCATAATTGCAATCGCTTTCTGCTCCTCTTGCCAGCACAAAGCAAACAATAAAGAAGCGGTAGCCAATGACACTATAGTGGAGGAGCCTGCCTTTCGGGTTATCAATTTCACAGAAGACCTGACCGATTGCGGAAAGCCGTTAGTGTTAAGTGACATCGTGGATAATGTGGAGTACCTCAAACTAGAAACCACGGAAAAAGGATTTATTGCAGGAATACTTGGCGTAAAAATGTCCGATAAATATGTTATCCTGACTAGTTTTATGGTAGACCACGCTTTGCTGTTCGACCGTGTTACAGGCAAGTTTATCAGGACAATAGGAAAAGTAGGACAAGGGCCTGGAGAACTGCTCTCGCCATGCTATGTAGGAATACAAAATGACAGTATAGTCTATATCTCGTCCACCTATACTTATGCACTTTTTGCACATAAGATTACAGGGGAATTTATCAAGAAGATTCCTTTAGAGCCTAATGTACAATATCCGACTATGAATTTTGTTGATGATTATATCATTCATTATCCCGGAAATGCGAATATTACCGGCTTATATGCCAATGTCTATGTGCAGGATTGGGATGGCAATGTCATACAGGAAAGCGTACACCAATTTCCCGGGAAGTTTACTGAAAACCTGTGGGTAAATCTTCCAATTGTATGGACCTATAAAGGTATACACAATGTATTTTCTTGTGCTACTGATACGGTATATGCTGTTACAAAAGATTCCATCTATCCGCGTTATTACATACCGGAAGGAAAATACAAAAGAGAAATTTGTGACCGTCACACCAAAGTTAACTGGGACTTCTTTACGGATGCCATACAGTTGGGAAGCATTGCCGAGACAAAAGATTTTTTGCTGTTTAGTTTCGATTTGCATCAAAAGTACTGGTTCTGCCGTTACAATAAGCACAACTCAGAAATCGATATTTGGAAACAAGACAGCACAGAACCCACAAAAGCATTTGCAAAGAAACCGGTGGGTATCACAAACGATATTGATGGTTATAACCTTTCTCTATCCGGATTCCGATATATTGACGACAGGCATTTTGTTCGTTTCGTCACCCCGGATAACGCCGATGAGATTAAGAAGATAGTAACAGAGTCCACTAACGTGAAGTTCCCCGAAAAGCGTCAGCAGCTCTTGGAACTGATTGACTCGATGGGACCGGATGATAATCCGATTTTGGCTATTTATAAACTGAAAGATTAACATAAAAATAATATTCAAATGGGTGCCATTTTAAGCTGTGCTACTGATAGTCACAATATATATACTATAAATAGGAATAAGAAACTTTTGTTCTTAACTCATCCATCTCTGATTCCATTCTTATATAACCAGAATGAAAAAGCAGACGAAGATAGTTATTATGCACGTAAGGCTGCTTATCTTAAAGAACATGGATATCTGGAAGATATCAACCACCGATATGACGGAACCATATCCCCGGATACCGTAGAATATAATCTCGCAAATTTAAAGCAGATTGTATTTGAAGTAACGGATGCATGTAATTTACGTTGCAAGTATTGTGCTTATGGAGAACTGTATAGTGACCATGACGAACGGCACGCCCAAAAGATGACATTTGCCTCAGCCAAAAATATAATCGATTTCCTTGTAAATATTTGGAATAACGGCAAGCAGGAATTTACACAGAAAGTCATCTATATCAGTTTTTATGGAGGAGAGCCTTTATTGAACATGCCATTTATCCGCCAGGTAATCGAATATGTGGAATCTTTACATATAGCCAATCGCACAATAGAATACACAATGACCAGCAATGCCATGTTGCTGGATAGATACATGGATTATTTAGCAGAAAAGAATTTTGGTTTATTAATTAGTCTGGATGGAAATAAATGGAACAACAGTTATAGAGTAACTGCCAGTGGTGAAGATTCATTTGAAAGGAATATTGCCAATGTAGACTTATTGAAAGAAAAATATCCAGAATATTTTGAAAAGCATGTCAATTTCAACACCGTATTGCACAATAGAAATACTGTAGACGAAGTCTTTAAATTCATCAAGGAACGCTACGGCAAGCAACCTCGAATCACATCCTTGAACACAACAGGCATTCGAGCTGACAAGCAGGAAGAATTCAATAATATGTTCAGAAACGTAGCAGACAATCTACAACAAAGTAAAGATTATGAGTTATTGATTGATGAAATGTTTATGAATAGCCCCGAATACCATGATGTATGTCTGTTCCTTTATAAGTATAACCAAAACGTATATCGTTCTTATAATGATTTGTTTGCTTTACTCAAAGCTGAAAACTATATACCTACAGGCGGATGTACTCCTTTTGACAGGAAAATATTTATAACAGTAAACGGAAAAGTTTTGGCCTGCGAGCGAATTGGGCAGCAATATGGATTAGGAGTAGTAAATCCTGAAACTCCTGTGGATTTGTCATTTCAGAAAATAGCGGATATGCATAACCATTACCTCGATAAGCTACGTGCTCAATGTAAAACATGCTATATGTCCCAATCATGTATGCAGTGTATGTACACCATTAATCAGCTTGATTCTTCAGAGAAAATTAAATGCCCGGGATTCACAAACCGAGAAGATTTTGCACGTTATGTCAGTCGAAATTTATCGTTTATGGAGAAACATCCGACAGCTTATGAAAGAGTAATGGAAGTCGTTTTAAATTAAAGATTAAGATTATGATTAACACGGAAAAAGAATATTGGTTTGCTTTTGAGCCCTATGTTTTTATCACATTAAAGGAAAAGGCAGCTTTACTATATAATACACTTGACGGTGAACACATAAAAGTAACAAATAAAGATGCAATAGCCTTTGTTTCTGAAGTATTAGACAAAAAGAACTGTGGGGTAGTAAGAATTACAGCGAATGAATGGAGCTCTGAAAACATATATAATCTGCTCATTGAAATAAGGAACAAGTTTTTTGGAGATTTATACGAATGCTCTTTATCACATAGAAAACCTATACAACTCTATCCTGTCCTAAATCTGCAGGAAGAAGTCAACCGTTTACTAAATTATGATTCAGAATATGTGGGAACCAAGATGTTTACCTACCTGTATAAAATAACGGTAGATATTGAAGAGCTGGAAGGGGAAGCATTGTGTGCGCTGATGGATGAGGTCTGGGAACAGGTCCGTTCCGGCAGCCTGAAGCATTTATGTATCATCATCTACACCGCATCACAACTTCAAACCTTGCGGACATGGCTGGAAAATCATGAAGAGGCAACCGGCTGCGTGGAATGGATGATGAAAGCGGAGTTGGCTTTCAATGACAGGCACGGAATCAATGAACCGGCAACAATCATAATGAATGCGGAAGATATTCCGGCAGGAAACCTGCCCCATGCCGGTGACAGTTCCGTCTCGTGGATATTCAGGGTGCATACGGAAGATGAATTGGAAACGGTCTCCAGCCTGATAGACCGGTATGAGCTGCAGCACTACAAGATAGAGCCTGTATACGATAACACCAATCTGCCTTTCTTTGAGGAACAAGTTTTCCTGGAAAAAGAGGACATATTCTCCAAACCCGTATCCATGCAGGAGATTATGAGAAACCAAGTCCTTAATACTCATAAGTTCGGTAAGCTGTTCGTTTCCTCCAACGGCGATGTACGGGCGGGAAGTGTTTTGGAAGCTCCCATAGGGAACTTGCATGCAGAAAATATCCGACGGCTGGTTCACAAAGAAATGACAGAGGGAAAATCATGGCTGCACATCCGCAACCAAAAGCCCTGCTGTGACTGCATATATCAATGGCTCTGCCCTTCTCCGTCTGATTATGAATCGGTTATCGGCAGGTCCAACCTTTGCCACATAGAAGAATAATGAAGAACGTCTATATAGTCAATGAATGCCTGAGTTCGGCTAAAAACGGCATCGGCACCTATTTGAACGAATTGCTTTATTGCCTGCAGGCAATAGGGGCGGAAGTATGTCTGCTTACGTTCAATGCGGACTGCAAGGAGTTCAATATAACATATAGCAACAAACGGACGGAAATGAATTTTCCCTGTTTCCCCGACGGCGACTTCGGGCAACACCCTGCTGTTGTCAATCGGTTCCTGCAGTTGCATATTACTGATGGACAGGACAATGTTTTCTTCTTTAATTATTCCCTTTCGGATAAATTAATGCTGACATTAAGACGGACGTTCCCATTGTCAAAGCAAATCTACGTCATTCATGACTTTTCATGGACCGGCGTGCTGTTGGGAAATATCCGCAGGCTGAAACAGATAATGGCGGAAAGGAAAGAACCGGAGAACGACAGACGAAGGGAGTTTGTAGTAAACACCTGGCTGCGGGAACAACAGATGATGAACATCGCGGATAAGGTGGTCTGCCTCTCCAAAGGAACTTACCAAATCTTAAAAGAGACATGCCTCATTGATGAGCGAAAACTCGCCCTGATACCCAACGGCCTGAGAAAGCACAAGGGAATCAGGCCTGGCTCCAATGAGGACAAAGAACGGTGGAGAGAACAATTATTGATAGCGAAGGACAAGAAAATAGCGTTGTTTGTAGGGCGCACGAGTAAAGAAAAAGGATTTAATGCCTTGTTGGATGCCATAAGAATCGCCATAAAAAGCTGTCCCGACTTGCAACTCGTAGTTGCAGGAAGTCCGCTGCCTTCCTGTTTCTCCCAAGAGATTGCATCGGTAATCACTTACACCGGACACATCGGCAAACAGGAGCTCATCAGGTGGTATCAGCTGTCAGACATCGGCATCATACCTTCCTATTCAGAGCAATGCAGCTATGTAGGCATCGAAATGATGATGTACGGGTTGCCCGTTGTGGCATCAGACGGCTTGGGAGTGCGCGACATGTTCCATGAAGGAGAGAATGCGGCAATCGCCCGAATCGGACCATCATCCAAGGCATACGGCAACCGGCTGGCGGAAGCTATCGTCAGGGTGCTTGCCTCCAAAGAATTATCCGATAAATTAAGGCAAGGTGCAAGACGGGAATATGAACAAAGATATCATATAAAATATATGCGGCAGAAATATAAAGAATTAATCATGAGTCTATGAACTGTATAAAACCATAAAACGCATGAAGACCTTCCCCCACTACCTCCAGTTGGATGCGATGGACTGCGGCCCCACCTGCCTGCGGATGATAGCCAGATATTACGGCAAGAACTATTCGCTGCAGACGCTCCGCGAGCGCTCCTTCATCACACGCGAGGGGGTATCCATGCTGGGCATCAGTGACGCGGCGGAATCCATCGGGTTCCGCACATCGGGAGTGCGTATTACCCTGAAGCAACTGGAGGAAGACGTGCCGCTGCCGTGCATCCTGCACTGGAACCAGAACCACTTCGTGGTGTGCTATGACATCAGGAAGAAAAGGAACGGATACAGGTTCCATATAGCCGACCCCGCCTCGCAGAACGTCATATACACCGAACAGGAGATGAAGCGGTGCTGGCTGGTGACAAGGACGGAAGGGGAGGAAAAGGGAACGGCACTCGCCCTGGAACCGGCGCCCGAATTCTATGAACGGGAAGACGAAAAAGAGAAGGACGGCAGGAACAGCCTCTCCTTCTTCTTCAGGTATCTGTTGCCCTATAAAAGACAAATCGCTCACTTACTCCTGGGGATGTTGGCTGTGAGCCTCTTGCAGCTGATATTCCCTTTCCTTACGCAATCATTGGTGGATGTCGGGATTCGGGACGGGAACCTGGGCTTTATCACGCTGATTCTGACAGCCCAGCTCGTCGTCTCCGTTTCCCAGCTTTCCGTGGAGTTCATACGGAGCTGGATATTGCTCCACATGAACACGCGCATCAACATATCACTCATATCCGACTTCCTGATAAAGCTGATGAAGCTGCCGCTGCGCTTCTTCGACACCAGGATGATAGGGGACATCATGCAGCGCATCGGAGACCATAACCGCATCGAGAGCTTCCTCACCGGCTCATCGGTCGCAACGCTGTTCTCGTTTGTCAATTTCTTCATCTTCGGATGGATACTGGCCTGTTACAATCCGGTCATACTGGGCATCTTCCTGGCAGGGAACACGCTGTATGTGTGCTGGGTGCTCGTGTTCATGAAATACAGGAGGGAACTGGACATCAGGCGGTTTGCACAGGCGGCCGGGGAACAGAGCAGCCTGATACAGCTGGTGACCGGCATGCAGGAGATAAAGCTGAACAACTGCGAGAAGCAGAAAAGATGGCAGTGGGAAAGGATTCAGGTGAAACTCTTCAAAATCAGCATCCGGGGGCTGGCACTGGGACAGGTGCAGCAGACGGGCTCCGTCTTCTTCAACCGGACCACGAACATCATCATCTCCTTCATCGCTGCCAAGGCGGTGGTGGACGGACAGATGACCCTGGGCATGATGGTGTCGCTGACCTACATCATCGGGCAGCTCAACGGCCCGGTCACGTCGTTCATCGGGTTCGCACAGCAGCTGCAGGATGCGAAGATAAGCCTCGAAAGGCTCAATGAGATACACGGGAAGAAGGACGAGGAGCAGGACATCGCCTCCAAGCTCTCCGCCCTGCCCGAAAAGAGGGACATCACGCTCAGCCACGTGTCCTTCAGCTATGACGGCGCGGACAGGGATTACGTGCTGGACGACGTGTGCCTGAGCATCCCCCGGCACAAGGTGACCGCCATCGTGGGTGCCAGCGGCAGCGGAAAGACCACGCTGGTCAAGCTGATGCTGGGATTCTACACGCCCGGCAAGGGGAGCATCAGGCTGGGAGAGACGCCGCTGGGAATGATAAACCCGCACCTGTGGAGGGCAAAGAGCGGGGCGGTGATGCAGGACGGATTCATATTTTCCGATACCATCGCGAACAACATTGCCGTAGGCACCGAACAGCCGGACATCGAACGGCTGAGGCATGCCGTGAGCGTGGCGAACATCAGGGAATTCATCGACTCGCTCCCGCTGGGCTACAACACCAGAATCGGCATGGAGGGGAACGGGCTCAGCCAGGGGCAGAAACAGAGGCTGCTGATAGCAAGGGCCGTGTACAAGAATCCCGAATTCCTCTTCTTTGACGAGGCGACCAACGCCCTGGATGCCAACAACGAGAAGGAGATAATGGAACACCTGCACGAGTTCTACCGGGGAAAGACCGTAGTGGTGGTGGCGCACCGGCTCAGCACGGTGCGCGACGCGGACAAGATTGTGGTGCTGGACAAGGGGAAAGTGGCCGAAGAGGGCACGCACCGGGAACTGACGGAGAAACGGGGACTGTACTACCGGCTGGTGAAGAACCAGCTGGAACTGGGAAACTGAGGAAAGGAGGAAGGCATGGAAGAGGAACGGACGCACAAGGAGATTGAACTGCGCAGCGAGGAGGTGCAGGAGGTGATGGGCAGGATTCCGCCCGCCATCCTCCGCTATGGGATTGTCGTGCTGCTGGGTATTATAGCCGTCGTCCTTGCAGGAAGCGCCTGCTTCAGCTATCCCGACACGGTGGAGACGGAGTTCACACTCACCACGCAGAACCCGCCCGCCTACATCATGGCGCAGAGCGCGGGAAGGATAGAACAGCTATATACTGTCAACTCCCAGCCTGTCGGAAAGGGCGACATGCTGGGAGTGATAGAGAACGTGGCACGCACCGAAGACCTGTTCGTGCTGCGGGAACGGATGAAGGAATGGAAGCAGGGCGGAAGCCGCACCGAGCAGGTGGGTACGATCTTTTTCCACCGGATAGCGGAGCTGGGAAGTGTGCAGGCGGCGTATTCGTCCTGCCTGCTGGCCTGGAACAACTACCTTCAGCACATGCAGGAAAGCAGGACGTATGAGACAGAGGTGGCCAACACCGTGGCGGGTCTGCTCAACGCCGTGGCCGAATGGGAGAAGAACTATCTGCTGACAGCCCCCGCGGATGGGACGGTGGCGTTCATGCAGCTGTGGAAAAGGAACCAGTACGTGGAGGCGGGAGAGACCATGTTTGTCATTGTCCCCCACGACGCAGCCCTTCCGGTGGGCAAGGCCCTGCTGCCCATGGAGGGAATAGGGAAAGTCCGGACGGGGCAACGGGTCATTATCCGGTTGCCGGCGTTTCCCGAACAGGAGTTCGGAACCATAGAGGGAAGGGTGGAGTCCGTCTCCCCCGTGCCCGACGAACAGGGAAGGTTTGTACTGGAAATAGCACTGCCGCAGGGACTGACCACCCGCTATGGCAAAGAACTGCCTTTGATAAAGACCATGACGGGAACGGCATCCATCGTCACGAAGGAAAAAAGCCTGCTCAGCAGGTTGCTGAATTTAAAATAAGAGTTTATGGGAGTCACAACATGTAATGTTTATGCCTTATGAAAGATGAAGAACTGTTTCTGAAACTATTTACTGAAGATGCCGCCCCAAGTGACCGGGTACGCTTCATCAATGAGAATATTTCAGCCGGTCAGGAACCTGTGACCGAGGCCGACATCTGCTATTACAATATGGGCCGTATCATCGCTTGTTACACATTGGCAAGGAAATATGGAAATCAGGAGATGGAAGAGCGGGCGGATGCCCTGTTGGATGATAAGTTTGAGAATGTATCCTACCAGATGCCCTTTTGCCTGGACAATGGCTTGTTCGGGTTGGGCTGCGGATTGATTTATTTGCTTAGAAACAGGATGGTGGAAGGCGATGAGGATGAAATTCTTTCCTGCATCGACGATATGGCTTTTCGGAAGATACTTCATTTTGCAGAGGATGAAGATATTGACCGGCAAGGGTGGCTGCGCTACTTCCGGTTGCGCATAACCGGACACTGTGCAGAAAACAGAGTGACCTACCGGCTTGCACTCCGGCAATATACCCTCTATTTCCTGGACTGCATTTTGCGTCATGTCCGTAAAGGGGGCGTATTGGACAAACAGACTGTCGGGGAGGTGGAAGCCTTACACCAAATAGGAATATGCCCCGAAACAACTTTCGATATACTTTCTTTATCCGCATTGCAATCGAATCGGAAGGTTTCCTTTGTCATTCCCGTCCGTGTGGACTCGCCCGAAAGGGCACAGAATCTGGACCTGGTAGTAGAGCAACTAATGGCTTTGAAAGATTCCATCCGGATGGAGATAAGAATTCTTGAGGCCGATGAACATCCGCATTATGAATTGAAAATCAGCGATGAACACATACACAAGACTTTTGTGAGGGATGCCTCCCCCGTCTTCCACAGAACCAAATATCTGAACCGGCTGATGCAGGAAGCTGAGGGAGCGATTGTCGGTATATGGGATACCGATGTGCTGCTTCCGAAAGAGCAAATACTGGAAGCTGTTGATGCCATAAGAAAAGGGAATGCGGTCATGAGTTTTCCATACGACGGAAGATTTTATATGCTTCCGCAGGAAGACAGTCTGCTGCTGAAGAAACGGGAAATGAACATGGAGGAATGCTGTCAGAAGATATATGAATATGTATTGGCTCACGGACAGAACTCGGTAGGAGGTGCGTTTTTGGTCAATAAGAATGTTTATATCAAGTATGGCGGAGAAAATCAACATTTCTATGGCTGGGGACCGGAGGATGCGGAACGTTGCAAGCGTATGGAGATACTTGGTTTACCCATCTATCGGGCTCAAGGACCACTCCTGCATTTGTTTCATCCCAGAATGCAGAACTCTTGGTTTGGTAATCAGAGGTTGGAGTATGCAAACAGGATGGAATTTATCAGAGTGGCAGGAATGACCAGAAGCCAATTGCTGCAATATATATCTGGATGGAGTATTGGAATATAAGAGGGATGAACTTCATCCCCCCTTCTGATAAACTAAAACGAGCAATCATTTTTTTTTGATTGCTCGTTTTATTTGGTAGCCCCTGGGGGAATCGAACCCCCCTTTCAAGAATGAAAATCTTGCGTCCTAACCGATAGACGAAGGGGCCATCCTTGGCATCGATGATTTCTCTCTCGATTGCGAGTGCAAAGGTAGTGACTTTTTTTGAATTACCAAATATTTCCCAAACTTTTTTTCTAACTTTTTGTTCATACTCCATTGAATTGACTATTTACCTAAACTCATTTTTTATGAAAACAATCTTAAAATCAATGACTTGTATTGCTATTGGTGCAATGATGACTGAACCGGCTGCTGCGCAACAAAAAGACAACTATCCTGAACTTGAAGGGCCCGGTCCGGTAATTATTATCTCGAAGGATAAAAGTGGAAAGCAAGAATTAATCGATGTATTTAACGAAACACAACGTCCGCATTTTCATGACCCTCGTGCTCCGCGTTTCTTGCTCACTGACCGGCAGGGTAAATTTGCTCTCGGTATTGGCGGTTATTTGAAGACTACCATGGAGTATGATTTTGATGGAACGGTGGATGATATCGATTTTATTCCTGCTCTAATTCCGCAACCGGGGAGTACCCAAGTGCGCAATCAGTTCCAGATGGACGCCGGCACGTCTACCATCTTCCTTAAATTGGTGGGGCGCACCAAGCATTTGGGCAATTTCATTGTCTATACGGCGGGTAACTTCCGGGGCAGTGGCAAGACCTTCGAGCTTCAGAACGCTTATCTTTCTTTCCTCGGCTTCACGATGGGCTATGACACGGGGCTGTTCATGGACCTTGCGGCTTGTCCTCCGACCATCGACTTCCAGGGACCGGATGGCATGACTTTCTATCGTGCCACCCAGTTGCGTTACGAGGCCAATCTGATGAAGGGGCTGAAAGTGGGCGTGGGTGTGGAAATGCCTTCCGTAGACGGTACGCCTGCCAAGGATGTAAGAATCAATAAACAGCGCATGCCGGATATTCCTGCTTATGTGCAATATTCTTGGACAAAGGGCAGCCATGTGCGTGTGGGCGGAATTTTGCGTAGCATGACTTACGAAGACGAGGTCAGCAACAAGGCGAAATCCATTACCGGATGGGGCATTCAGGCATCGGCAACGGCCGGGCTGGGTAATTTCCGTGCATACGGACAGTTTACATACGGTAAGGGTATTGCCCAATATCTGAATGACATGAGTAACTTGAACGTGGACATTGTGCCGGTGGCTGATGAGGCCGGACGAATGCAGGTGCTTCCCATGCGTGGATGGTTTGCGGGGTTGCAATATAACTTCTCGAAGCGTGTTTTTGCTTCCACCTCTTATAGCCAGTCACGTTTGTTTACCAAGGATTGCTATGCTCACTTCAACGAGACCCAGTATAAAAAAGGACAATATCTGGTGGCAAACGTATTTTGGAATGTGACTCACAATTTTCAAGTGGGGGTGGAGTATTTGCATGGATGGCGTGAGGATTTCAATGACCTGAGCCGCGAAGCGAACCGAATCAACCTGAGTGCACAATATAATTTCTAGGGCTTTACCTGTTTTCGAGCGGACACATGGGATCGCCCGAAAACAGGTAAAACGATAATAATTACATATTCTTTATCTCGTCCAGATTCTTTTGGATATCTTCGTCTTTCAATTCGTAATTCATCAGATTACCTGCCAGATATTGGTCGTATGAAGCCATATCAATCAGACCGTGACCTGAAAGATTGAACAGAATGACTTTTTCCTCGCCTGTTTCTTTGCATTTTTCGGCTTCGCGCACTGCGGCGGCAATCGCGTGGCAAGACTCCGGTGCCGGAATAATACCTTCGGCTTGTGCGAATAAACAGCCTGCTCGGAAGGACTCCAATTGCTGGATATCTACGGCTTCCATTAAGTTATCTTTTAATAACTGCGATACAATGACACCTGCACCGTGATAACGAAGACCACCGGCATGAATGTTGGCCGGAGCAAAGTTATGACCCAGTGTAAACATCGGCAACAAAGGAGTATATCCGGCTTCATCACCATAATCATATTGGAATTTACCGCGGGTCAGCTTCGGACATGAAGCCGGTTCTGCAGCAATGTATCGGGTTTTCTTTCCTTCGAGGATGGTGTGGCGCATGAATGGGAAACAGATACCGCCAAAATTGGAACCGCCGCCAAAACATCCGATAATCATATCGGGATATTCGCCTGCCATTTCCATTTGCTTTTCAGCTTCCAGACCGATGACGGTTTGATGCAGCGTCACGTGGCTCAGCACGGAGCCGAGTGTATATTTACAGTTGGGAGTGGTCATGGCCAGCTCGATGGCTTCGGAAATGGCTGTGCCCAGTGAACCCTGATAGTTGGGGTTGCGGGTAATGATATCTTTACCGGCGCGGGTAGACATAGAAGGTGAAGCGGTGACCGTGGCACCGAATGTTTGCATGATGCTGCGGCGGTATGGCTTTTGATTATAGCTGATTTTTACCTGATAGACAGCAGCTTCCAATCCGAATACTTTGGCGGCATAAGAGAGGGCGGCTCCCCATTGGCCTGCACCGGTTTCGGTGGTGACATTGGTGATACCCTCTTCCTTGCAATAATAGGCTTGTGCAAGTGCCGAGTTCAGTTTGTGCGAACCGATGGGACTCACACTTTCATTCTTGAAATAGATATGTGCGGGAGTACCCAATGCCTGTTCCAATCCGTAAGCACGTACCAAGGGTGTACTGCGATAATATTTATACATTTCGCGTACAGCTTCGGGAATTTCAATCCATGCATCGGTTTGGTTCAGTTCCTGTCGGCAAAGTTCTTTGGCAAAGATAGGAAAGAGGTCTTCGGGTTTCAGGGCTTCTTTGGTTTTGGGATTCAGAGGTGGCATGGGCTTAGTCTTCATGTCAGCCTGTATGTTGTACCAGTATTTAGGAATTTC
>CDZI01046131.1_pt1 | contig 13509 bp, 14 predicted proteins | sample 554811 | NCBI WGS metagenome assembly CDZI01 (sample SAMEA3182110, study PRJEB8094) | gut metagenome | biome: human; feature: gut; material: Stool; isolation source: human stools | place: Canada | collected 2013-04-23
TGGTGCCGGGTGCAACGCCGAAGAAGCCGTTCTCGGGGTTGATGGCATAGAGCCTGCCGTCCTCGCCCTTTCTGATCCACGAAATATCGTCGCCGACGCACCATACGCGGTAGCCCTTCTTATAATATCCCTCGGGAGGAATAAGCATGGCAAGGTTGGTCTTGCCGCAGGCTGAGGGGAATGCGGCGCAGATGTATTTGATCTCGCCGTTGGGCTTCTGGAGACCGAGGATGAGCATATGCTCCGCCTGCCATCCTTCGTTTCTGCCCTGATAGGAAGCGATACGCAGAGCGAAGCACTTCTTGCCGAGCAGGACGTTTCCGCCGTAACCGGAGTTAACGGAGATGATGGTGTTATCCTGCGGGAACTGGCAGATATATCTCTTCTCTTCGTCGATGTCACACTTGCAGTGGAGGCCTCTTACCCAGTCGTCACTGTCGCCGAGAGCCTCAAGCACCTTCTTGCCGACTCTGGTCATTATAGCCATGTTGAGCACAACATAGATACTGTCGGTAAGCTCGATGCCTATCTTGGAGAACTTGGAGCCAACGGGGCCCATGGAGTAAGGAATAACATACATGGTTCTGCCCTTGTAGCTGTCCCTTGCGATATCATAGAGCATCTTATATGCCTCTGAGGGCTCCATCCAGTTATTGGTGGGGCCTGCCTCCTCCTTGGTGGGGGCGCAGATAAAAGTCCTGCCCTCAACTCTTGCAACGTCGTTGACGGCGGTGCGGTGGAGATAGCAATCGGGCAGAAGCTCCTGATTGAGCTTTATCATTTCGCCGGTCGAGCAAGCCTCTGCACGCAGAGCCTCGATCTGCTCGTCGCTGCCGTCTATCCAGACGACTTTGTCGGGCTTCACGAGATCAATTTTTTCATTGATCCATGAAAGAACGCTTTTATTGGCAGTCATATTTTCCATAATTTTTCTCCTTTCATCGTGGAAAACCAACTAAAAATATACAAATTCAGGTTGCGCCGAAGCGGCTTTTTTACGCTCTTTGACGAACGCATTTTATCTCCGCTCCATCTTTTCCCATCGTAATTATAGCATAAAATCCTCGAATGTCAAGATTTTGCAGCAAAAAGACACAAAAAATTCATAATTCTGGCGAATTTTAATATTCCGCCGCGTCAATCGGCATTGTGGCGAAGGCGTTAAGCTCCAATCCTGCAATATTGCCGCTTTTGAACTCATAAAATCCCTGCGCTCCGACCATAGCCGCATTGTCGCCGCAAAGTGAGAGCTGCGGCATATAAAGCTGCCAGCCCTTCTCGCCGCAAAGGGTCTGCATCCTCGCCCTGAGGCGTGAATTCGCAGAAACACCGCCCGCAAGAGCGATCTTTGTGAAGCCGAATTCCTCGGCGGCCTTGACGGTGTTGCCTGCGAGGCAGTCAACGACGGTCTCGATGCAGCTCGCGCCGAGGTCGGGCACGCTTATCTCTATCCCCTTTTGCTTTGCGTTGTGGATGACGTTGACAACGGCGGTCTTTAGCCCCGAGAAGCTGAAGTCGTATTTGCCGCCGTCCACATGGGGGTGCGGCAGCTTATAGAGCGTGGGGTCGCCGTCCTTGCTGACTCGGTCGAGATTCAGCCCGCCGGGGTAATCAAGCCCCATGGCTCTCGCAGATTTATCCATACATTCGCCCGCGGCGTCGTCGCGAGTCCTGCCGATAACCGTGAAATCCGTGTAACTGTTGACCGCCACGATATGGCTGTGACCGCCCGAGACGACAAGGCAGAGGAACGGCGGCTCAAGCTCGGGGTTTGTAATGTAATTCGCCGCAATGTGAGAGCGCAGATGATGCACCGGCACGAGCGGAATGCCCGTTGCGTATGAAAGCCCCTTTGCGAAATTCACGCCGACGAGCAGCGCCCCGATAAGGCCGGGCGCATAGGTCACGGCAATGGCGTCGATATCGCCGAAGCCGACGCCCGCGTCGCTCATCGCCTTGCTCACAACGCCGCTTATCGCCTGGGCGTGCATCCTTGAGGCTATCTCGGGCACCACGCCGCCATATATAATATGTTCACTGACCTGCGAAGCTATTACGCTTGACAGAACTTTCCTGCCGTCCTCGACCACGGCCGCCGCCGTTTCGTCGCAAGACGACTCGATTGCAAGTATCTTCATCATACTACCTCACATTAAAATACTTTGTATATATTACCCCGTCCTCCTGCGGGCGGGTGTAGAAATTCTTTCTAACCCCGACGGGCTTGAAGCCCTCGGATTCATAGAGATCGCGGGCGGGCGAATTGCCGACCCTCACCTCAAGGGTTATGAATTCGCAATTCCTAAGCTCCGCGCCGCCGCAGGCAGCTCTGAGCAGCGCCCTGCCGACCCCGCAGCGCCTTTCCGCCGAAGTGACGGCGACATTCGTGATATACGCTTCGCCGCATATCTCCTGCACGCCGATATACCCGAGCAATTCGCCGTGTTCCTCCGAAACGGCGACCAGGAAATGCGAGAGCGGATTTGACAGCTCCTCGGCAAGCCCCTCATAGCTCCACGGGCTTGAGAAGCATTCCTTTTCAAGCTCCGCAACGGCGGCGATATACTCCCGACTCATGTCGGCAACGGTGAAATTCATCACTCGCCCTCCCCGACAAGGCTGTCGAACTGCTCGGCAAGCGCCGCTTTTATCGCATTGGCGCAGATGATGTATGTCTCAAGATCCCCGCCGTAGGGGTCAGGCACTCCTCCGCCGAGGACGGTGACCTTCTCCGTCGGCACATAGAGCGACAGGCTCGCCGCCTGCTCACGGGTCATACAGACGAATTCATCGGTCTCATCGAGGATGTATGAAGTTATGCGCCTCGCACGGTGGGTGGAGATATCGACTCCGAAGCGCTCGGCGGCTTTAACGGCGTTGTCGCAGGCGGAATCGCCCGTCATGGCAAAAAGCCCCGCGCTCGAGCATTCAACGCCCTTAACGCCTCTGTCTTCAAGTATTTTTTTGAATATGCCCTCCGCCATCGGGCTGCGGCAGGTGTTGCCCGTGCAGACAAAAAGTATCCTCTTCATTCTCTCGCCCCCGTCGAATTCAAACTGATTTAATATTTTATCATAATTATCCGCCGTTTTCAATTGAAAATGCGAAAATATCCCGCGTGAAAAAATCTTTGCCGAATCACCTTAACTTTTGCGGCTGTTATACCATAAGCCGTACCCCCGGCGAAAGGAGACCGTCCATTAAGGATTTTATAAGACGGGCGGCTCTGCCTTCTTACGGAAGCAAAGTTCCATGCATTCGTTCACTTCGGTCACAGCTCCCGCTCCTGTCCCGGATGAGGCACGGCAACCGAGGAGCCCTCGGGTTTTCACTCCGCCTCCCTTGACTGCGACGGCACGGACAATGTATTTGAAGTCACCACCGTCGGTAACAAGCGCGTCGTGCCCCTGAACGGTCTGACGACCGATATGCTCAGGATATTCGTCATCTCGTCAAGAGACACGCCCGAATCCGGCAAGATCTCCGTATATTAAGCAATAGCAAAAGCGGCAGAGGCTCCCCCCTGCTGCTTTTCGCTTGACTTTTGCCGCCGCATATGACAGAACGCAAAAAAGCAAAACCCCTTATCCGTCTACCACGCATCTCCCGACGAATAAGCCGTTCTTGCACGCAGCCTCGTGAATGGTGCACAAATTTTTGGCTGCAATTTTGTGAACAAAAACGGTCATTGAAATTTGTGCATAAATACTTTGATTTCAGAGAGTGCTTTTGCTATAATGAAATCAGGTAGCTTTGGGTATTGGTGAGGAGAGATAAAAAATGACAGGGATATATGATTGCTTTGGCTATGGTCCGGGATATGATGTTTCTTTTAAAGAAAGATACAAATTAATTAGAAACGCAGGATTTGATTGTGTAATGTTATGGTGGAGCGATCAGTTTGGCAGAGGAGACGGTTATCAAGAGGATGTAAAACTGGCCGGAAATGCAGGGTTATCTGTAGAAAATATCCACGCGCCTGTGCATGAGCAGAATAATCTGTCACTGGATAATTTGAGCGGAGAAAGCGTATTTCAAAGTTATCTACAATGTGTAGAGGATTGTTGTATATACAATATATCAACCATAGTTATACATTTGCCGAATGATAATAACCCCTTGAATCAAACAGGAATCAGACGGCTGGCAGAACTTATAAACAAGGCGGAACAAAAGAATATTCAGATTGCTTTTGAAAATTTAAGTAACATTAAAAATTTGAAGATTGTGTTAAATAAATTCACTTCAAATAATGTAGGCTATTGTTATGATAGTTGTCACCATATAAATTATGCACCGGATGAAGATTTGTTAGGAATGTATGGAAATCGGCTGATGGCAATTCATTTACATGATAACGGCGGTAACCATAATCAACATCAATTGCCATTCGACGGCAATATTAACTGGAATACAGTTATGGCGAAAATTGCCCGAACAGGATACCGAGGAGCTACAACCTTAGAACCAATGAATTGGGATTATTCTCATTTAGATATTTGCCGGTTTTTGGAATCGGCTTATGAAAGGGCAAACAGACTTGATTGCCTGCGAAGATATTTGAGGCGATAAAAGGACGAAAACAGACAAGGCAGTCTAAAATCTAAAGAATAGTATGCCGCTCATAAAATTGAATATTCGATTGGTATTGAGGCGCTTGAAAAAGATTAGCAGCATAAAGCTATCTGCTATAGCAACTTCCTTGGAGAAGGAGGTGGAGATAGTTGTCGGCTTGTGTGTAAAATCCGTCTGCGGCACACCTCATCCGTCTCGCAAGCTCGACACCTTCTCCTCAAGGAGAAGGCGAAAGCCATTTATGCCATACTACTTCAGAAACAGAATTATCGCCAACAATTTCACACTTTTGCTTGATTTCAGAAAAAATCAATTGACAAACCGTCTTTTATCTGCTAAAATAATGGGGCTGAAAAACAGCGGCCCAATTTTGCTGCGTTTTCCCATACAATTTAATACGGAGAGTTGTCCGAGTGGTCGAAGGTGCAGCACTCGAAATGCTGTGTACGTAATGTACCTAGGGTTCGAATCCCTAACTCTCCGCCAAAAAGTCCAGTAAACAAGCGGTTTTCTGGACTTTTCTTTTTTGTCCGTTTTCGCAAAACTGCTTCAAAACCGCCGCAAGAACAGCCCGATTTTAGGAAAGAACTGCGCCTTTTTCCTTTTTAGGCATATTCGAACCGTCAAGTTCTGTTCTTTCCGTCTTCAAATAAATTTTCGCTCCATTTACTGCCGAAATTCACCGTTTCAGGCAACGCCATTCCGTTTACCATTGCACTTGCCGAGGACAGTTTTGACGAGTAGTCAAGGTGAGCATAGATATTGGCGGTAGTGGAAAAATCGCTGTGACCGAGCCATTCTTGAATTTGTTTCAGCGGAACGCCGTTCGCAAGAAGCAGACTTGCACAACTGTGCCTTAAATCGTGAAAACGCATTCGCTTACAGCCGTGATTTTGAATAAATTTAGGAAATTGACTTGTTAAATAATTGGGTTTCATTAGATTACCCAATTCGAATCTACATTTGACGAAAATTTTTGCAGCGGATTTTTCAATCGCCTAACCCACAAAACGAGATTTGCAGGCTACTGCCGAAAACACGGCTTACCGACAGACCAAAAACGAACGGTTGTGCATGGCATCAGCATTGTTGACGCAGAACATCAGGTGAAAAATGTACTTGAGGGCTGTGTAAAGAGTGATTTTGATTTGGATATAAAAATGGCTGCCGCTTTGGAAGTTTCTCCGAGCGTTCAAAAGAATTTGGATAAGCTCGGTTTTACTATGCCGGAAATGATTGCCTTTTCTGCAATGCAAGCCGACAAGTATGAAACCTGTATTTGTGAAAGCATTGAACAGCAAATCGAGTTTGAACTTATGCAGTTGTTGAAATCTGACATCGGAATGCGTAAATGCAAGCGTTGCGGTAAGTATTTTATTATGAAAGGCAATTATGACACCAATTACTGCGACCGCATTGTAGAAGGTGAAACCTGCAACTGCCAAGAGCTTGCGGCACAAGAAAATTAAAAAAGAAAATGGCAGACAATGCCGCCATTCCCTTGTATCAAAAGTATTATAAACGCTATGCCGCCCGTGTTCGTGTAAGGCAAATTAAAGAGCCTGACTTCAAAAAGTGGAAGTATCAGGCAATGACCAAGCGTGACGAATGCACAGATGGTAAAATCACTCTTGCGGAGTTTGAAGAGTGGCTTGAGAGTAGTTTTCCGAATAGAATCAAGAAAAACAAATAACTATAATTAACCTTACGGAACCATTCGAGTAACAGCTCCGTTTTGTTTTGAATTTTTCTTGCTTTTCCCTTATAAATCCGCAATAATCATTGCTTTTAAACGTTCTGTGTGATATAATAAATTTGTATAATTGTAACTATCTGAAAGCGAGGAAAATCTAATGGATTCTAACATCGAGCGCTGGTACTCAATGAAAGAAATATGCGAATATCTTGGCGTCAGCCGTGATACCGTACTTGATTGGATAGAAAGAAGAAATATGCCCGCAGCAAAAATCGGACGCCTTTGGAAATTCAAAGTCAGCGAAATTGATGCTTGGATGAAATCCGGTGTTGCGGCGGATAAATAATCAAATTTCGGAGGTGCAATATGGCACTTGAAAATAAATTAGGTTTGACAAGTTCTGCCGACCTTGCCCGTGAAGAAGAACGCATCAGCAAGAAAAAGGCTGTTGAGCTTTTTGAAACAGGTTTACTCGATACTCTTCCGGCAGGTAAATTTGCAACATTGCAGGCAATTCATAAGTACCTCTTTGAGGACATTTACAACTTCGCAGGTGAGCTTAGAGCAGTCAATATTGCAAAGGGCAATTTCCGTTTTGCGCCTTTAATGTACTTGCAAGCAGCGCTTGAAAACATCGATAAAATGCCACAGTCGAACTTTGACGAGATCGTAGAAAAGTATGTTGAGATGAACATTGCCCACCCGTTTCGGGAGGGTAACGGTCGCAGCACTCGCATTTGGCTCGACCATATTTTGAAAAATGAAATCGGCAAGGTGGTCGATTGGAGCAAGGTGGACAAGGAAGATTATCTGCTTGCTATGGAGCGCAGTCCGATTAAAGATGTGGAAATTAAAGTGTTGCTAAAAGGTGCGCTTACAGACGAAATAAACAGCCGCGAAGTCTATATGAAAGGCATCGACCATAGCTACTACTACGAGGGTTATACAACCTTTAAGACGGAAGAATTGTAAGAAACGAGGTACAAATATGCCCGATAAGAATTGGCAATTTGAACTTGAAGAATATATAAAGCAGGGCGAACCGGATAGAGCCGAAAAAAGTGAAGCTTGGCAAACTGCTATCGGCTTGCAGGCGGTTGACGGGCTGAAAACCTCCGATTATTTGCTGGATACTGCAAAGGATCACATCGAGGGCAAAATCACCATTGACGAAGCTCAGAAGCGTATTCATAGCTATTATGAGCAGAGAACCACCCGTACAGAAATCGAAAATGAAACCAAAGAGGCAGATATCGTATCTGCAAGAATAACCAAGCTTTTGGGCGAAAAAGCGTTTCAGTTCTCTCCTGCCGAGTGGATTACCATTCACCGCAGATTGTTTGAGGGTGTATTTGACCACGCCGGACAAATCCGTAAGTATAACATTTCCAAAAAGGAATGGATACTGAACGGCGAAACGGTTATCTATGCTGATTTTAACAGCATTAAAGAAACGCTGGATTATGATTTTGCCACCGAAAAGCAGTTTTCTTATGAGGGACTGTCGGTTGAAGCAGCGGTAAATCACCTTGCTAAGTTTGCATCGGATATTTGGCAGATCCACCCCTTCGGTGAGGGAAACACCCGTGCCACCGCCGTGTTTATGATCAAGTATATGAAAACCTTTGGATTCCGCGTCAATAACGATGCGTTCCGTGAAAACTCTTGGTATTTCCGCAATGCGCTGGTCCGGGCAAACTATAATAATTTGCAAAAGGGCGTTCATTCCACCACAAAGTTTTTGGAATTGTTTTTCTCAAATCTCCTGCTCGGCACAAACCACGAACTCAAAAACCGCTATTTGCACATTGATTTTGCGGATGAAAGCACTCTCCAAAGTATCAATTCCAAAGTTTCAAAGTATCAATTTGATACTTTGACCTGTACCTTAGAAGAACTTGCGGTTTTAGAATTGGTTGCAAAGAACCCGACAATAAAACAGCAAGAAATTGCAGAATCAACCGGAAAATCCATTGCAACGATCAAGCGAATTATGAAATCGCTGCAAGATAAAAACTATATCCGCCGTGAAAGCGGCAAACGCTACGGCAAGTGGGAAGTGCTGGTTTGATATTGATTCACATATTTCCCCTTTTGTTCTATAATCATATGCGTCAATAACACATTTTTTGGTAATTAAGAAAAACAAGGAAAGCAAGGCAGCTTCGAGACAAGGAGTATTGAAAATGTCAAAAAAGAATATGACAAGTGTTGAAAAAAGTATATTTGAGGAATCTGATAAAATAAACAATGTCAAAGCGACAGTTAAAGCAAGAGTATCAAAAGTTGACAATTCGACTCTTGTTGAAGAACAGTTATCAACCGATAGTTGGAAAGACAAAGAATTTCGGTTTCCTAATAATACCATAAGACTTGGGACACTGTTTAGTGGTATAGGAGCAATTGAGCACGCTTTTCAACGGCTAAAAATCAAACACAAAATTGTGTTTGCTGGTGATATTGACGAAAAATGCAAACAAAGTTATTTTGCAAACTACGAGATTAATGAAAATAATTGGTTTACCGACATACGAGAATTTGATGCTACTAAATATAAAGGCAAAGTTGATTTTATTGTCGGCGGAGCCCCTTGCCAAGCGTTTTCGATGGTTGGTAAGCGCTTAGGTTTTGAGGATGCAAGAGGAACATTGTTTTACGATTTTGCCCGTGTAATTAAAGAATGTGAAACGAAAGTTTTCTTATTTGAAAATGTAAAAGGAATCTTAAATCACGATAACGGAAAAACTTGGCATGTAATACACGATATTTTCGAAGAATTGGGGTACGATGTTCATTTCCGTGTATTGAATAGTAGAGATTATGGAATACCGCAAAATCGCGAAAGACAAAAAGAGTGAAGAAAAGAGCAAAAATATTAGGCAGGCAAGAGATGGACAAGGCAAATATCGTGAGCAATTACTGGAACAATGCCACTTCTGTCCTATTACTATGATATCTGACGAAAGGTTGTTGATAGCATCGCATATCAAACCTTGGGCAGCATCAAATGATACCGAGAAAACAGACCCATGCAACGGGTATATGCTTTCTCCTATGATTGATAAACTCTTTGACCGTGGATTTATTACATTCACAGAATCTAGACATATTGTATTATCTGAGTTTATCTCACCATACACTTGGAAACAAATAGGGTTAAAAAACGATACATTTTATAGCGCTATTCCAATGGACGACAAGAGAATTGAATATCTAAAATTTCATCATAACTCTGTTTTTAAAGGCTCATTTGATTAGTAAGAGCATTTCAAAGAAAAGAACGTGTTGCTTTTCATTTTATGTGCAAGCAATATGATAATAGTGTTGCTGTTTTGATAATAAAAAGTATTGATCACAAACAGCTTTTGTTTTGGAGTTCATAAAACTAAAAGGCGAAAATGCTTGATAATTTTTAAAAGTATAAATCTCAAATCTCCAAAAGTTCGTGCGTAATAAAGCAAAGAATCTTCAAGGCGCAATATAAAAAGCCTTAAAATGCCAAGATTAGCGCTTTAAACCATTTTTAAAAGAAAGGCAAGTAGGAACTCTTTGTTTGTTTTCAAAAAATATTTTTAAAATGTAGACTATTAGTTTTTGTAACATTTGAAATATTGATAGGTTGAGTACAAATATTGACAGATTGTGTGAAAAGTGATATAATTATAATACACTATAAAAAAGGAGATAGCAGAATGGCTGAAACATATAAATTGCCTGGTTCCTCATACGAGGAGTTTGTTAAAATAATTAAAGCATATGCAACAGGGAAAAATGGTATCCCTATGACATTAGATGCGGTGGCACAAACTGCAGGTATGGATAAAACAGTTGTAAGCAGAAATAACGGATTTCTTGTACAATTATCTCTAATTTCTGAAGGAAATAAAAAAGCTCCCACCCAAGATGGCATAGATTTAGGCAGAGCGTACACTCTAAAGATGAATGACGAAATTGTACGGTTGTGGAGAAATATTGTTGAGGCGGACGAGTTTTTGAGCAGAATGCTTTCGGCAATAAGAATTAGAAATGAGATGGAAAAAACCAGTTTTATCAACCATATCATTTATTCTTCAGGAAGTAATAATAACAACAGTACTAGAGCTGGGGCAAGTACTATTATAGAAATATATAAAGTGGCGGGACTTGTTCAAGAAACAGATGGAAAAGTAATTGCCTCTGAGATGGAGAGTCTATCTTCCGTTTACTCGCAAGAAGTGAAGCCCGGCAATGATCAGCCGCAACCAGTAACCGGGCAGAAAGCAAGAATTGACACTTGTGATAAACCGGTAGTTATTAACATTAACATAAACGCTTCTGTTGATGAACTTGATTCTTTGTCAGAGAAAATACGAACACTCTTAGACAGTTTAAAGCAATAAGGTGGTACTATTTATGTCCTACAATATTGTTTTTTCTACCGCTGAGGATATTGTTGGTGTAGTAGATGCAATACTTGCTAAACCTAAAAATTGCTCAAAAGATTATATATGTGAATTTGCAGATATTTCTGTGATGCAAGCGGAGAACGCCCTGCTAATGGCACAGGAATTAAATTTAATATCATTAAATTCAAACGGCACCTATAAGAGCGATTCGTTTTTAGCACGTTTGATCGTATCTTCAAGAAATGATGATCATAAGGCGGCAATAATGCGCCTAGTTTTAGAACAGTATGAGCCATATGCAATGTTTAAGAAAAGGCACGGTTTTACCGGATCTATGGATTTAGCGTCAAAGCAGATAAAAACACTGTATTCTATGAGTAGTTCATACAAGGATATTCGTAATACTATTATCAATATTGGTACATATTCTAGAGCACTAATAAATGATGGTGCAAACACATATAGTTTTAATCAAGATGAGATATCATATATAGAAATACTAGAGTTAGCTTTAAAATTTAAGGCTAATGATGATAATGCTTTATCTACACAATTGGGTGAATTGGCCTGTTCCTATATAGATACAAAAAATGTCTTTGAACCGTTATCAGAGGCATATAGTAAGATTCAAAATATGAATAACGATAAGAATACGATTATTTTGTATTCTGGTAATGCATTTGAATCATTTCTGCAACAAATTGCTGATGAAAATGGCATATCATTAGAAGGAAAATCCGGAATTAGTGCAAAGTCCGATGCTCTAAAAAGTGTTATATCAAAAAAGCATCGTGGAATGATTCAATATATAATTCAAATTAGAAATGCTGCTGATCACGGAGCCGATTCCAATGAAGGTGGTAGAGTTTGGGATATATCAGATGATTCGGCACAATTCTATCCGATGATAGTATCAAGCATTATTCGAGATATAGTATTCTACAAAAACGGAAATATTATAGTATAGAGTTGCATCTTGCTTTCATCCTGATATTTATATGTGTTAAAACTTTAGCAAAAAATCCACACATAAAAATGAGCGTTATGGTCTTGGTTTTGGACGGCCTATTTTCACAATAATCATCTGAATTCAGTCTTGCCATCCCTTGTAAAGGCACCGACTATCAAAAAGCCTCACGCACGGTTTACACCAAGCCGTGCGTGAGGTTTTCAGTTTTCATACGGTATTCTGAAATAATCCAGGTATTTCTTGAAGGTATCCTGCGCCGAGAGGCAGGTGTCGGTCAGGTATCCTTTTTCCCGATCCCACTCTTGCAGTCCGCGGTAATAGAACATTTTTTTGCTGTCCTCAATAATAAACGGCACAATATTGTGTTTCAGACATTCCTTGAACATGATCAGCCGCCCAACACGCCCGTTGCCGTCCTGGAAAGGGTGGATGCGCTCAAACCGCACATGGAACGCAAGGATATCTTCAAGTGTCACCGTTTCCTTGCCGTTATACGCATCGAGCAGCCTTTTTATCTCTGCCGACACTTCCTCGGGCAAGGTCGTTTCCCGCCCGCCGACCTCATTCGGCAGCTTTTTGTATTCGCCGACGGCAAACCAATCTTTCCTTGCGTCGCTTGTTCCGGTTTTCAGGATAAAATGCAGGTGCTTGATAAATTTCTCGCTGAGCTGCGATTTTGCGCTTTCGATAACCTCGTCGATACAACGAAAGTGATTGGCGGTTTCGATGATATCGTCCACCCGCATGCCTTCCTCGGTGATGCCGACGGTGTTTGCTTCAAAAATAAAGCGCGTCTGCTCGTGGGTCAGACGGCTGCCCTCCATGTGATTGGAATTATAGGTCAGTTCCACCTGCACCTTATGATAAATTCCGCCGTGGGTCTGACTGCGCTTTTCCTCTTTGAGAGTATCCGCCAAAGTCTGCGGCGCGGGTTTGCTTTTATTGCTCCGTTCGGGTTTCTCGGCATTTTCGGGAATATTCCAGGTCTTACCCGTCAGAAAAGCGCCGGGGACGCGCCCTGCCGCGCAGTAGTTGCGGACGCTGCGCTCTGAGGTGTTCCAAAGCGCCGCTATCTCTTTTACGGATAAATATTTCATCATTTTGCCCTCCGAAGTTACTGGTATCAGTATACCACATTATCGGCAAAAATCAATCGGATAAAATCCGTTTTTACTTATATTTTTGCCGATAACGGCAGTTTTGATTCCGCCCCGGCATTTGGCTACACGACTTTGGGTGCAGTCCGGCATAACTGGTGCTTTTCACGCACTGCCAAAAGCGTGATTTTGGAGCGAAAAAGCGCCCGGTTCTATTAAAAATTCTAATAGGCTTTTCCGAAAATCCGTTAGAACTCGGCAAAATCGGAGGAGACTCTCGGACTCGGATTTTCGCTGCGTTTTCGACGCAAATGGGTGTGCAAAGCCTTGAAAACACGGCATTTTCGAGGTTCTCGCATCTGCCGTTATCTTCCGTCAAATTCCGCCAAGTTCGGTTTTCACCACTTGACTCGAAATCGTGGTCGCTACTCGGTAGCTCCCTGTCCGGAATCCCTTGATTTTACGGGGTTTTTCGGGTATTCTTAACTTAATATTTTTGCTTGTTCTCCCCATCAGTTCTCCCCGTTTTCTGAGGTGCTGATGTTGAGATAAATACGGAGACGTATCGAAGTGGTCATAACGGGACTGACTCGAAATGCTGTAAGTCGAAAGGCTTCTAGGGTTCGAATCCCTAACTCTCCGCCATAAGTCCACCGTAATTTTGATAGAATTACGGTGGACTTTTTCTATGCCCGAAAACCGCTTGAAATAGGGCTTTTCGGCTGTTCAGGCTCATAAACGAACCCCGCTGCAGAGCAATTCTGCGGCGGGGTTTTGTGCGTTTTA
>CDZI01055018.1_pt1 | contig 13474 bp, 12 predicted proteins | sample 554811 | NCBI WGS metagenome assembly CDZI01 (sample SAMEA3182110, study PRJEB8094) | gut metagenome | biome: human; feature: gut; material: Stool; isolation source: human stools | place: Canada | collected 2013-04-23
TCTCCCAGTACCCTGGCAGCACTGGCATAGCTGGTCTTTACCGCTTCGGCCAGCACCTCAGCTTCCGCACGGCTGCTCAGTCTTTCATGGGCATCCAGTTCCATCCATTCATCCAGAAGATAATGGCAGGTTCCATCCTTACAGCTTCGGAACAGCGTGTGGGTAAAGCAAACCGGTCCCACTGTAGTCAGCAGCTGGCGTTCATCATGCCTCTGGATGGTATATTTTTCAGCTCTGGAAATATCCTCACACAGCATACGATCCATGTCGCTGTAAAGGGCTGCCATGTGCTCTGCTGCAGCCTTTCTTGCAGCCTCCGCAAGCTGCTTCTCGTACAATTCCATGTCCTTCATCCCGGATGAGAGAAAAAGTTCATCTGCTTCTTCCAAATCTTTGTACAGCTTTTCCATTGAATATGCTATAATGTTTTTCATGAGAGTGCCTCCATCGTCTGTATTTTAGATTCTCGTCAAATCCATTATAACAGAGATGTTGGTACTCTCTTTTTTTCTTTTATTCAACTGACAAAAACTTTACTCTATAGAAAGGTCAGATGAAAAATGTGGTATAATTTCCAAAGAGTTTTACAAGGGAGTAATTGACAAGCTATGAAAAAGAAACACAACAGACCTCAGAAACGTTTGATAACACAATTGTCATTATGGCTGGCACTGCTATTGGCATTCACCGGCTGTGCGGAAAGCACCGTCACGTCGCAGGATAATACCTATGCGATAGAGCAGCTGGCGACGATCCCCTCCGAATTGCTGGAAGCATCGGAGACTGCAGTATCGGAACCCGAATCCGGACAGCCACAGGAAAACGCTTCGGATACACAAGAATCGCAGCAGGTCACATCTGCAACAGACGTTCCGACAGGAGAGGGCACATCAGCATTTTCCCTCCGGGAGATTCCGGCATACTCCGGCACACCTTATACAGAGGTCAATGGCAACCAGCCTTATTTCACAGAGGAGGAGCTGACCACACAGTCCTTCGAAACCTACAGCGAGCTGGACAGCCTGGGGCGCTGTGGCGTGGCATATGCCAACGTGGGACAGGATCTGATGCCGACAGAACCGAGAGGGGAGATCGGAGCCGTGAAGCCTACCGGCTGGCATCTGGTGAAATACGATAATGTGGACGGAAAATACCTATACAATCGCTGCCACCTGATCGCTTACATGCTGGCGGCGGAAAACGCCAACCCGCAGAACCTGATCACCGGAACCAGATATCTCAACGTGCAGGGAATGCTCCCTTTTGAGACGAAAGTCTGCGATTATGTCAAAAATACAGGGAACCATGTCCTGTACCGTGTCACTCCCATATTTGACGGTGATAACCTGCTGGCAGACGGCGTCCTCATGGAAGCCTATTCCGTGGAAGATGCCGGAGAGGGAATCAGCTTCTGTGTATTTGCCTACAATGTGCAGCCGGGGATCGGCATTGACTATGCCACCGGAGATAACTGGGCGGAGGGCAGCGGAACCTACCAAAGCACCGTAGCGTCCGTCGCGGAAGAGACACCGGCACCACAGCCTGAGACCGATACTGCGGTACAGATCACACCGGAATTGTCGGCACCGCAGGAAACCCAGCAAACCACCTATGTGCTGAATACCAACACTATGAAATTCCATTATCCCACATGCTCCAGTGTGGATGATATGAAAGAGAAAAACAAACAGATCTACACCGGCAGCAGAGACGAGGTCATCAATATGGGATATGTTCCCTGCAAACGGTGCAATCCCTGAAATTTGGTGCAGACCTGGTACAAAAATAAATAAAAATTACTCAAAAGTTGATTTTCGACAGACATGAAAAAGGTAACACAATTGATATTGTGTTACCTTTTTGCTTTCACATAGTATATCGGTACGCTCGCAGAAAACTTAACCCCTTTTTTGAAAAAAATTGAACCCCTCATTTGTCAAAGTAAATGCAGTCCCGGAAAGTATATGTTATAGTTCACAGATATATAAAAAACGCCGGTTTTATGCGGCTTCCACTAATTTCTAGGAGGAATCAGATGAATACAGCACAACCAATTCGTAACCTGGAGGATTTGAAAAATTTTAAAAACTACTATAAGGAAATCCACCCCAATGCCAGAAACCAATTGTTAGTGATCCTGGGCTTGAATACTGCACTGAGGATTTCGGATCTGCTTACTCTGCGGTGGGAAGATGTTTATAACTTTTCTCAAAACAGATGGCAGGAGCATATTGAGATCATAGAGCAGAAAACGGGAAAGACCTCCTGTATCTATATCAATCATAATATTCACACATGTCTTCAAAACTATCAGGCACAGCTTCAAAAGGAGCAAAAACCTATTCAGCCAGAGAAGTATCTTTTTCCCCACAGTAATAAAAACGAACCTATCAGCCGGGTGCAGGCTTTTCGCATCATCAAAAAGGTGGCAGCTTATTACAATATCCCCGGCGTGATCTGCTGTCATTCTCTTCGTAAAACCTTCGGATATCATGCCTGGCGGCAGGGCGTACAGCCGGCAATGCTGGTCAGCATTTATAATCATTCTTCTTATGAAGTGACCAAACGCTATCTTGGCATCGAGCAGGAAGACCGGGACAGGATTTTCCAGCAAATTCAGCTCTGATCAGTAGAAAGGTAACACAATATCAAGTTTGTTACATTACGATCAGTATTTCCAAAACACAGCAAATTATAAGGAAATAATCGATTCAAGGAGGAATGGCTATGCTGAGATTATCGGTGAGAGATGAAGAGTTTCTGATGATCGGAGACGATGTGAAGATTGTATTTTTGGGAAGCAGCGGCGGACAGACACGTATCATGATCGACGCTCCCAAGGATGTAAACATCGTACGAAGCAAGGCCATTGAAAAACGGATCCAGGATCCGGAGCTTCTGGCGACGATCCCGAAGTATTACAAGAATCCGGAAGGCACCGCCAAGAAGAAAAAATCCAACGTCGTGATCGTACAGAATAAATAACTTTAGATACTGTGGGACAAAAGCTTGCTAACAATGCGGAATCCTAGGGCCGCAGTAACTATTAACCACACACTGCAGATAAACGGATGTATCTGCAACACTTTTTTACACATGGAGGTAAATTATTATGGTAGTACAACACAACTTAACAGCTATGAACTCTAACAGAATGTTAGGATTAACCACCGCTTCTCAGGCAAAGTCCACCGAGAAACTGTCTTCCGGTTACAAAATCAACCGTGCAGCTGATGATGCAGCAGGCCTGTCCATCAGTGAGAAGATGAGAAAGCAGATCAGAGGTCTGACACAGGCTTCTCTGAATGCACAGGATGGTATCAGTGCAGTACAGACCGCTGAAGGTGCCCTGACCGAAGTACATGATATGCTGCAGAGAATGAACGAGCTGGCAGTTAAGGCTTCTAACGGAACTATGTCTAAGGATGATAGAGAATATGTTCAGAACGAAGTTGATCAGTTAGTGACTGAGATCGATCGTGTCGCAGAAACCACAAAATTTAATGAAACCTATTTACTTAAAGGTGATGATACAAAAGCTCCAGTTACTGAAGGCGTATTTAAAAAGTTTGATGTATCTACACTTAATAGCGTGATCAGTGATACATCTAAGATCAGCGAAAGCAATGATTTTGATTCAATAACTGGTAAGTTCACGCTTAAGTTCACTTCGGGACTTGCTGAAGGTGGCACATGGGTTGGAAAAAGAATTGTTGCTCAAAATGCCGGAACTGATGAAATAACACTGGACGATGCTAAAGATGCTGAATTAGCAGCGTTAAATGCTGCAATAACTAACTCAAAGCAGGTCACCGGTACAGCAACTAATGATGGTGCTGCATTCGACATGACATCAACTGCAAATATGAAACAAACGTACACTCATGCAGCGGCAATTGATATAAGCCTTCATGTAGGCGCTGATTCTACTGCAAACAATAGAATTAATCTTAGCATTGATTCTATGAGTGCATCCGGTCTCCATGTTACCGGATTAAAGGTAAATGGTAGTGATGCATCCAATGCTACTGCAGCAATCAATACCATTGCAGATGCTATCCAGAAAGTATCCACCCAGCGTTCCGCACTTGGTGCTGTCCAGAACCGTCTGGAGCACACCATCAACAACCTGGATAACGTTGTAGAGAATACCACCAGCGCAGAGAGCCAGATCCGTGATACCGATATGGCTACTGAGATGGTTAAGTACTCCAACAACAATATCCTGGCTCAGGCAGGTCAGGCTATGCTTGCACAGTCCAACCAGGCTAACCAGGGTGTACTGTCTCTGTTACAGTAATCTTAACCACAGATTAATCCAAAACATTATTACAATTAGTTGTGTAAAAACTAACATAAAAAGGTTCCGCCGGAGAATTCCGGTGGAACCTTTTTGAGTACGGACCAGTCAGAAACGAAAGCATTAAAAAAGCAACCGCCTCCACCAAAGGTACAAGTTGCTTTTTAGAACTATAAACTAAGGCGAACCGTTGCTGTACGGCAGCACTCTTTTTGCGACTAAATGTTATCACAACGGCAGATTTTCGTCAACCGTTTTTACTATGTCTTCTTTTGAGAGTTGTGCTTCTAATTCAGCAAGTTTCTGCTTCAGAATTTCATTGTCCTTGCTTAAAGCCTCATTCTCTTTGCTGAGAACTTCTTTTTGTTGCGTTAATGTATCAACTTCCGCACTTAATGTATCTACCATATATTTCACGGTATTGTCATCCATTACCTTTAATTCCTGTGAAAAGAATCCCATAACTTTCTCCATATCCAGACACGTTCGATAAAGTGTCTCATACATTGGCTTAAATTCCGGATATTCAGTAATAAGTTGCACAATAGTGGCTGGATCATCACTGCTGAAGAATGTAAGCCAAGCATCTAACTGAGTTTCTATATTTTTATTGTGCATACAGACACGAAAAATGTCAAGTGGGCAAGTGGGATAAGTATCCCTGCATACTTGCAATCATTCTGCAAATGCTATAGACTAAGAGTAATCTACATTGATCTGAAAACAGTAAAGGAGACCACTATGTGCACAGCAGCAACTTATAGATCGCAGGATTTTTATTTTGGCAGAACTTTTGATTATGAATTTAATTACGGAGAAGAAGTGGTGGTGACACCGCGTAATTACTCTTTTCAGTTACGGCATCAGAATGCATTGACTGAGCATTATGCCATGATCGGTATCGCTCATATGGTGGGGGATTATCCGCTGTATTATGATGCGGTCAATGAGAAGGGCCTGGGCATGGCAGGTCTTAATTTCGCGGGCAACGCCGTATATCGTAAGCCCCGGGAGGGCAGAGACAACATTGCACAGTTCGAGTTCATTCCCTGGATCCTGGGACAGTGTGCTACGGTGCAGGAAGCCCGGACGCTGTTAGCCCACATCAATCTGGTGGATACGCGGTTCAGCGAGCAGTTTCCGACATCACAGCTGCACTGGATACTGGCGGACAGGGACGAGGCGATCACGATAGAGGCAGTCGGGGAGGGACTGAACATTTATGACAATCCCGTAGGGGTATTGACGAACAATCCTCCCTTTGACAAGCAGCTGTTCCGGCTGAATGACTACAGTTATCTGTCTCCGGATCAGCCGGTGAACCGTTTCTCAGAGCAGCTTCAGCTGCAGCCGTACAGCCGTGGCATGGGAGCCATGGGGCTGCCCGGCGATCTGTCCTCTGCCTCCCGTTTTGTCCGGGTGGCTTTTACGAAAATGAATTCTGTATCGGGAACCTCGGAGTCTGAAAGCGTCAGTCAGTTTTTCCATATCTTAGGAAGCGTGGCTCAGACGAGAGGATGCTGCCGTCTGGAAAACGGTAAGTATGAGATCACTATTTATACTTCCTGCTGTAATGCAGACAGGGGGATTTATTATTACACTACCTATGAGAACCACCAGATCACAGCCGTAGATATGTACCGGGAGAACCTGGATGGGGAGATTCCCGTGCATTATCCCCTGGTGCAGGGAGAGCATATCTTACTGCAGAATGCGGCAGATACAACGGAGGAAAAACTGTAAATGGATGTAGAACAGAGAGAACATGTAGTGTCCGGCTTCGCCTTCTATTCCGAGAAGGATGCCAGACTTGCGGAGCAGGAACGGCAGAAGATCGCCTATCTGGATAAGCGCATTGATCATACGGATATTCAGTCGGTTCTTGCCATTTATAAAAAAGCACTGGAAGACCGGGTGTTCCGCACCCCGGTAGGACTGGAGTACCTCAGGGAGCTGCAGGGAGAGCTGCGCGCCCGGGAAGAAGAACTGGGGGAGGAAGTGCCTCCGATCCCTCTGTGGACGAACTTTGCCGATGTCAGGACGAAGACGTCCCCTGCCAGAAGACGGATCCAGCCGATGCCGGAAGACGGGGGCAAAAAGGCGGGTCTTTGCCTGTCAGTGATCATGAACATCGTGATGATTGTGGCAATCATTGCCATGTTTGTGATCACATTGAATTCCGACCAACCCAATATCCTGAATTACGAGCGGAATCTTCAGAATAAATACGCATCCTGGGAACAGGAGCTGACCCAGAGAGAGCAGACGGTTAGGGAAAAAGAGAGAGAGCTACATATAGAAAATACAGGGAATACAGGAAATACGGAGACCGAAGTTTCACAGAATTGACATATTTCTGCGCTATACTATGTCTACAACAGAAAGGTGAGGGTATGTATGGACAGACTGAAAATACTGGTAGTAGATGATGAGAGCAGGATGCGTAAGCTGGTCCGGGATTTCCTGGTGAAGAGTAATTTTGAGGTGCTGGAGGCCGGAGACGGCGAGGAGGCACTGGATATTTTTTATAAGGATAAGGATATTGCACTGATCATTCTGGATGTCATGATGCCAAAAATGGATGGTTGGCAGGTATGCCGGGAGATCCGTGTGAACTCCCAAGTTCCTATTATTATGCTGACAGCCCGCGGAGATGAGAGAGACGAGCTGCAGGGTTTTCAGCTGGGAGTGGACGAGTATATTTCCAAACCCTTCAGCCCCAAGATCCTGGTGGCGCGGGTGGAAGCGATCCTACGCAGGACGAACCAGTTAGGGCAGGACGAAGCACTGACCTGCGGCGGGATCACTGTGGATAAGACAGCACACCGCGTGATCATAGACGGCAAAGATGTGGACTTAAGCTATAAAGAATTCGAGCTTCTGACCTATTTTATGGAAAATAAGGGAATCGCCCTGTCCAGAGAGAAGATACTGAACAACGTATGGAACTATGATTACTTCGGGGATGCCCGTACCATTGATACCCATGTGAAGAAGCTGCGCAGCAAGCTGGGCGAGGAAGGCAATCTCATCAAGACCATATGGGGAATGGGGTACAAAATGGATGAAACAGCAGAATAAACAGCAGAAGAAAAAAGTGCATTCCATCAGAGGACAGTTCGCCTGGATATTTATCGGGCTGATGATCGGGACGATCCTTTTGTGCCTGCTGCTGAATTACATGTTTTTAGGCAGAGTCTATATGCAGAGTAAGCTGGATGTCATTCACGATGCTTATGAGACGATCAAGCAGGCGGCGGAGAGTGACAGCTATGGCTCGGAAGAATTCGCACATGAGCTGGATGATGTGTGCAGAAGCTATAACATGACAGTATGTGTCATGGACGTGAATTCCAACATGAAATATGTATCCATCAACGGCGGCGAGAGACTGGAGAACCGTCTGATCGGCTATGTGTTCGGCTTCGGAACGTTTCCGGATAATGAGCGGATCATCGAGAACGGTGATGACTATGTGATCCAGAGAACCGGGCAGGAGAATAAGGAATATTTAGAGATCTACGGCAGGCTGAACACCGGAATTTCTTTTATCATGCAGACACCGCTCTCCAGTATTCAGGAGAGTGCCAGGATCGCCAATCGGTTTTATATGATGATCGGCTGCCTGGGAGCACTGGCGGGTGGTATTATTATCTGGTTTGTCTCCAGACGTGTGACGAAGCCGATCCTGGAGCTGAACGATATCTCACAGCGGATGGTACAGCTGGATTTTGAAGCAAAATATCAGGGCAGGGCTCACAATGAGATCGATCTGCTGGGAGAGAACATTAATAAACTGTCCGATTCCCTGGAACAGACGATTTCGGAACTGAAGACTGCGAATAATGAGTTGCAGCGGGATGTGGAGAAAAAGGAAGCTATCGATGAAATGCGTAAGGAGTTCCTGGCGAATGTCTCCCATGAACTGAAGACTCCCATCGCTCTGATCCAGGGCTATGCGGAAGGACTGCAGGAGGACGTCAATGATGATCCCGAGAGCAGACAGTTCTACTGTGATGTCATCGTGGATGAAGCGGCGAAGATGAACAACATGGTGAAAAAGCTTCTGACGCTGAACCAACTGGAATTCGGCAACGATGTGGTGACTATGGAACGCTTCGACATTACGGCACTGGTGAAGAATTATATCCAGTCGGCGGCGATCCTGACCAAACAGAATGATATCACGGTGCGGATGGAAGAGTATCCTCCCATCTATGCATGGGCGGATGAATTTAAAATAGAAGAAGTATTTATGAACTTTTTCTCCAACGCGGTGAATCACTGCGAGGGTGAGAAGATCATCGATGTCAAAATGGAACAGAAGGATGGCAGGGTGCGCGTATCGGTATTCAATACCGGCAAGCCGATCCCGGAGGATTCCATCGGCCACATCTGGGAGAAATTTTATAAAGTAGATAAAGCCAGAACCAGAGAATACGGCGGTAGCGGTGTGGGACTGTCCATCGTGAAGGCAATCATGGATTCCATGAACCAGCCTTACGGTGTGATCAATTATACCAACGGTGTGGAATTCTGGTTTGAATTAGAGACAAAATAATGATTTTAAAAGGATATATTTTTATATGAGGGAAGAACAGATGCAGGAGGCACCGGTAAAGGTGCTGTTAGTCGGTGTGGACATCGGGGAAGAAGCGGATTTTGAATATTCCATGGAAGAACTGGCAAGTCTGGCAGAAGCCGCGGAGAAGGAAGTCGTGGGTCAGATCGTACAACGGCTGGATCATGTGAACAAAGCATTGTATATCGGAACGGGCAAGGTGGATGATGTACGCAGACTGGCGGAGGAGAGAGGCGCGCAGGAGGTCGTATTTGACAATTCCCTGACACCTTCGCAGGTACGTAACCTGGGCAAGGAGCTGGAGCTTACCGTTATTGATCGTACGAATCTGATCCTTGACATATTTGCCATACGTGCACAGACCAGAGAAGCCAAACTGCAGGTGGAGACAGCGAGATTGCAATACATGCTTCCGAGACTGGTGGGCATGTACGATGCACTGAGCCGTCAGGGCGGCGCCAGCGGCAGCATGAGTAACAAGGGTACCGGTGAGAAGAAGCTGGAGCTGGACAGACGTAAGATCGAACACCGGATCACGGAACTGAAAAAGGAACTGGAGGATGTCAGCAGGACCCGGGATGTGCAGCGTAGGAAAAGACAGCAGTCCCGGACTCCGCAGGTGGCGCTGGTGGGCTATACCAATGCGGGAAAGTCTACGATCCTGAACCGCATGGTGGAACAGTTCGGAGAACTTCCGGAGAAGACGGTCATGGAAAAAGATATGCTGTTCGCCACATTGGAGACCAGCGTCCGTAGCATAGACACAGGGCATAATAAGCCGTTTTTCCTGACGGATACGGTTGGATTCATTCATAAGCTGCCTCACGGTCTGGTAAAGGCATTCCGTTCGACTCTGGAAGAGGTAAAATACGCAGATCTGCTGGTCCAGGTGGTGGATTTTTCCGATGAAAATTACAGACAGCAGATGCAGGTCACTGCCGATACTCTGAAGGAACTGGGAGCAGGTGACATTCCGCAGATTGTGGTGTATAATAAGGCAGACAAATGCGGCATGGAACCGCTGCCGCAGAAGAGACAGGAGCACTGGTATCTCGCCGCAGGGCAGAATACCGGTATCCGTGAACTGGCAGAAGCCATTGAGCAGCAGGTCTATGCGGACAATGTGGATTGTACTTTCCTGATCCCGTACAGCGTTGGAAATGTAGCTTCCTATCTTATGGAAGAGGCGCAGGTTTTTTCTACGGAGTACAGGGAAGACGGTATTTTGATCCATGCGGACTGTCACAGACAGGACATGGAGAGATACAAAACATACATGACGCAATAGATCATACAATGCGGGAGGATATTATATGGAACAGAATACACAGCAGGACAGAGCAAAGCTTTTGGAGCAGCAGGCAAGGGAATACCTGATGCAGTCCAAGGACCCGATCTTTACACAGTATGTACAGCAGCTGATCCCGAGAATACAGAAACAGCCCCAGTATGTGGAGCAGTTACAGGCGGAGCTGGATAAAAGCGTGGAATACTGGCATCAGAGACAGCAACTGAATGCGGCAAGAGCAGAAAGTGCTGCCGCAGGGCAGATACAGGAGTCCGTACAGCCTTCTACACAGGAGCCCATGCAGAAACAGCCGGCAGGACAGTTCACTGGGCAACCGGCAGAACAGGTTACTGCACAATCGTCAGGGCAGTTCTCCGCACAGCCGGCAGCAGAGACTGTAGTACAGGGGACGAAGAAAAAGCAGAATGCGGAATATCTCATTGGAACCATAGCTCTGTCGGTGGTGGGAGGCGTATTTATCCTGACAGCCCTGGTGCTGATGGGAATGTATTTCATGAACGGATGGATCAAGGGAATCTCTCTCTATGTGGTATCCCTGGGCGTAGTGTTGCTGGCAGAGCTGTTGATCCGGAGAAAATTACCGAAGCTAGCACAGATATTTTCGGCGATCGGCATGGCGGCTTTGTACCTGTCCACCATGATCAATACGCTGTCCTTACATAATTTCGGGATGTTTCCCGCAGCATTGATCATTGGTGTGATCACCGTAGGCACGGTATTGTTGAGCCGGAAACGGGATTCGCTGATCCACAGACTGCTGGGAATTGCTTCCTGCTGGCTCTGTGCTTACCCACTATCCATGTCCTCCGGGTTATCGATGGCGGAGGTCCTGATGGTAATGGGATTGATCCTGATCCTGAGTATATTGTGCGCCTGTGTACCGGTGCACAGATTCCATACGGCATCACAGCTGATCCTGCTTGCCAGTACCACAATGCTGTTCCCGACGGCTGTAGGCTGTATTGTGTGGACACAGGGCATGTCGGTTGGTGTTGCGGTTGTAGCTTATAGTGTGTTTTTCCTGATAGCACATCTGGTACTTGTCGTACAGAGCCGTTATGCGCAAATAGAAAAGCAGACCGGACGTGTGGTGAAAAGTGGAGGATTGCTTGCTATTTACATTGCATTTATTCTGGTATCCGGAATTATGACGGGTGCCGGTATGGATGATTATTGGAGAGCAGCAGAGACGGATGGATATATTGGCATTTTTGCCCTGACCGGAATAGCATTTGTTATCACAATACTGACTGTGATTGCTATGCGGAAGGCGGAAAAGGGATGGCAGAAATGGCTTCCCTGCTATTTCTTCAGTTTCGTGACTTTCTGTGGATTTTCAGTAATAGAGAATGATTGGGGGATCGTGATCTGTGCTACGGTATTGCTGATAGCAGTAAAAGTACTGTCACGCCTGGCAAAAGGGGGCCTTGCGGCACTGGATGCCATCATTACTACGGTATATTGTATCCTGCTTCTGATGAACGGGAAGGAGATCCCCTATGCTTATGTGCTTTTGGCAGGAACGATCCTCAGTATGTTCCTTGTGCATGAATGGAGTACCTACCAGGAGATCGTGCTGACTTTTTCACTGGCATTTTTTGCTCTGTCGCATTTGATGCCTATGATAAAACTGCCGGCATTTTCCGGAATTCTCTTCGTGAGCATTCTGCTGTTCAATAATGTGAATTGTATGCGGGACAAGGGAATCCTCGTATTTAATGTATCCGTCCTGATCGGACAGATCGGAGCACTGATCGCTCTGGCAAATCCGATCTATCGGAATTCCTACATTACTTATTTATGTATGTTTGTTTTTGTACTGGCTTATCTGGTGCTGACCCTGCAGGAAAAATATTATAAGAATTTTAAACACAGAGAATTGATCATCGTGATATTCCTGACCTATATGGCACTGATCGTCAAGACGAATATCCCTGTGATCAACAGCATTCTGATCATGCTGATCGCACTGGTAAGCGTGACTGCCGGTTTCGTGAAAAAGGATAAGCCCGTCAGAATCTATGGCTTAGTGCTTTCTTTGTGTACTTGTGGTAAAATAGCCTTATATGATTACTGGGGCGCACCGATCCTGCAGAAGACCATACTTTTCTTCGTGGTAGGCGTAATTGCTCTTGTAATTGCCGGAATCTATATTATACTGGAAAAGAAATGCAATGAGTGATGCAATGGACAGGAAGGAAGAAAAGGAACGAACTATGACAGGACGTAATAAAAATATGGTATGCGGAGCCTTATTATGTGCAATGATGTTATCCATGACAGCCTGCGGCAACGAGATCCCGGATCTGACGGAAGAGGAATCCCAGCGGGTCGGAGAGTATGCGGCAGTTACTTTGTTAAAATATGATGCCAATAATCGTAGCCGCCTGGTAGATCCCGAAATGGTGATCGCCAAATTGGAAAAGGAAGCAGCAAAGGAAGCATCGCAGGAAGAGGAAAAAGCGGAAGAGACGGGTAGCACCGGTACCACGGAAGTGACGATGCCCACGGCGCAGGAAGAGATTACTGCCAGTATGGAAGATTTTTTTGGCCTGCCGGAAGGTGTCAGCATTACCTATGAGGATTATATGGTAGCAGATTCTTATCCCGAGGACGGGGTTGAGGATGACTATTTTGCGCTGGACGCATCCATGGGGAAGAAATTGCTGGTACTCAGATTTCATCTGACAAATGGATCAGAGCAGGAAGAGACGATAGATCTGCTGAATACGAATTCCAGATATATTATTACAGTGAATGACAGCATCAGAGCAAATGCGCTGACTACCATGCTGCCGAATGACATGTCTACCTATGCGGAGACACTGGAACCCGGACAGACACAGGAACTGGTATTATTACTGGAAGTAAACGAAGATGTGGCAGGTGCTGTACAGACGATAGCACTTCGTCTTAAAAATGCATCAAATGAATATACAATTCAACTATTGTAGATATTTTTTGAAAAAAATAAAAAACAGTGTTGACAAGTGGAAGATAGGGTGATATACTCAGTTTCGTTGTCGCGGCAGTGCCAAGACAACGAAACAGCTTCCGATAAGACTTAAAAGTTTTTGAAAAAGCTGTTGACAGATACCGACAAGGTATGATAAGATATCGATTGTCGCGAAAAACGAAAGTTTTTCAAGACAAAAAAGTTTTTAAAAAAGTTGTTGACAAACGAAAGCGCTCATGATAAGATATCAGAGTTGCCGCTGAGAACAACAGCAACGAAGAATCACTGATCTTTGACAAATAAACAGTAATGCAACCCTGAAAATTC
>CDZI01002640.1_pt1 | contig 13188 bp, 8 predicted proteins | sample 554811 | NCBI WGS metagenome assembly CDZI01 (sample SAMEA3182110, study PRJEB8094) | gut metagenome | biome: human; feature: gut; material: Stool; isolation source: human stools | place: Canada | collected 2013-04-23
GGTGTTGCCCATTGAGGTAAAGTCAGGGAAAGACTATGAAACACACCGTGCTTTGTCTAATATCATGGATTGCAACGAATATGATTTGCCACAGGCTATTGTATTTAATAATGACAATTTGCAGGTTGTCGGTAAAATTGTCTATGCGCCCATCTATATGGTGATGTTTCTCGAAAAGAACAATATAGCGCCAACCTATTATAAAGTGGATTTAACCGGACTTTAGCAAATAAAATTAGTGAAGCAACAGCAGAAGCTACATTTTTTAGAGTTGCCAACCCAACCTTTCGTCTATGCTCGAAAAATTTGCGTAAAAAATGGCATTTTAGACAATAAATAAAAATTTTCTAAAGAACAGCAGTAAATAAATTGAGAGTTTTGATCTTATCTATAAAACTTTCGCGGCTTCATCCACGATGCTATTATCAAAGCTATCGAGATAAACGTTCGTCGTTTTCAGGTCTGCATGTCCCAATACCTGTGAAATCACATCCCGTTGAATTTTATTACGCTGCATAGTCATCGCCATGGTATGTCGGCTGACATAGCTGGTCAGGCGAAGTTCTTGTATGTTAAATTCCTCTGCCAGCAGTTTCAGATATTTACTGTATTTCCGATAGCGTCCTCGGATGTGGTTGTAAAGTTTCTCTCCGGAATAACCTGCACAGGTAACGATCGGAAGTAGAAACCTATCAACTGTCGGTGATTCATCTCGAAGTGTTTTTAAGAGTGCTTGAATTGATTCATTGAGTTGAATATGAATTGGAGTAACATTTTTTTGATGTTGAATCTTGTGCCGCTTGTAAACGATATAGTCGACTCCGTTTTGGTTGACGATATTATCAGAGGTTAAGTAGGCCATATCGATGAATGACATTCCGAAGCAATAATAAGAAAAGAGAAAAAGCTGTCGGGCGTATTCCGCTTGTGGATTGTGTGCCTGAGTCGATTTGAGCATTTCGAACGTGTCGTTTGATAGGTATCGTTTGGCTGTAACCTCTTCTAACTTGGCAATCTCAAATTTACCTTTTCCGAATGGATAGGTATCATTGGATGCTTCTCCTTCTTGAATCGCCCGATTCAAGATGGCTCGTAGGGCTTTGAGATAATATTTCCGGGTATTGCCTTTGTTGCCTCGTTTTTGTAAATATATGTCGAAGCCATTAACGTATTTTAGATCTATGTCAGGGAATAAACGTTGTCCTAATTTAGGATCGTAATGTTGTAGCATGCGGAGTGTTTCGGAGTAACATGCTGCATTCCCGATATGTCCGGTTTCTTGAAGAATTCGAATATGATTTTCTAAATAAGGTTTGAATTTGTTCTGTTTTGATGCATTCACAAACACATCCTCGAATTGATTCAATGTCCAGTCTTTGTGTGAAAGCTCAAATTTCTCAATAATTTCCCTTGCGCGAACTTTATAACGTTCCAGCAGAGCATTGTCGCAGATGCGTTGTTTATTTGCGGCTTTTTGTTGTGGATCTTTTAACTTGGTTTGGATGATAAATGTTTCATTATCTTTGTCCCAGAATTCAGGGTCAGCAAAAATCTTGAGAGCTATGTATTTTCGTTGTCTGCATTTGGTGATACATAACCGAACGGCATAACGTCCCTTGCTATCAGGGTTGTCGAAGCGAGGCTGAAAATGTAAAGTCGTCCTCATGGTAAGTTCAAAAATTTAATGGAACACAACTAATCCAAACAACTATAAAAAGATGAATTTTTCAACTGTTTGTATGCGAAGCAAATATAATGATTTGTAGCTGATTATGAAAATTAAAATATTGAGATAACTCCTCTGAGGGGCGTGTGGTCGCAGGTTCGAATCCAGTCACCCCGACTGATGAAAAGGCTTGGTAATCTGATGATTGCTGAGCCTTTTTCGTTTGTGGGCTTTGAGAACGCGGGTAGGGCGGTTTAAGTGCGATGAATCGGCCGTAAAGTCAACCGAATCCGAATCCGTGGCTGGTGGAGCATTGTCCCTTTCCTCTGCATCGGAAAGCTCTGCTTTTTGTGTCTGTCATGGAAATTTCATCGGCTTCGGTTTGTCCGGTCCCATTTTTTTCATACCTTTATTCTCGCTTTTTCGCAACAATGGACGCAACGAAGATACATGAATTGGGGACCGGAGACCGGGAGCTTTTCGACAGCCTGATACAGGAGTATTATCCCCGGCTGATGGGGTATGCCTGTATTCTGCTCGATGACGAAGCTGCCCGCGATGTCGTGCAGGATGTCTTTCTCTACGTTTGGGAACATCGTTCCCGGTTGACTTTTTCATCCGGGATTCAGACCTATCTTTTCCGGGCATGCCATTCCCGCATGCTGAACAGCCTCAAGCGCAGCAAAAATTTCGCGGGAGGCGGTTCGCTGGATGCGCTTGCGCAGAGCGAGGCCGAGTGGCTCCGGGCCAATAACGACGATATAGTCCGTACGCTCTGCAACAAGGAGCTGCTCGAACGGGTGCTCGGCATCATCGAGGAGCTGCCGGACAAGCGGCGGGAGGTTTTCCGGCTCTCATTTTTGCACGACATGTCGAACGCCGAGATCGCCGAACTGCTCGGGATGCCGCGCCGTACGGTCGAAGGGCATCTTTACCTGGCATTGAAATTCCTGCGGGGCCGGATTTCCGCCGAAGAATTGTTCGCTTTGATGTTGGCGTCGATTCCCATGATCTGAGTTTTTTCAACGGATTTTCAAATAAATCCAGGATCGGCTGCGTAAATTCCGGTTCTGGATTGTTTATTCAGTAAAACGGCAACGATGAAAACGATCAGCCCTCAGAAAATCGTCGATTATCTCGACCGCCGCTGTGACGGACAGACCCGCAGTATGGTCGAGGAGTGGATGGCGCGAAGCGAGGAGAACCGGGACGAGTTCTTTCGGATCAAACAGCTTTGGGCTTTGAAGAACACTTATAAACATGCTTCGGTCCCCGAGGTCGAAGGGGCTGTCCGCAGGATAAACCAGCAGTTGGACCAGCGCCGGCGTATCCGGCGGTTGCAGTATCTGGCCCGCACGGCGGTCGCCGCAGCGCTGCTTTTCGGGGCGGTACTGGCCGGGATCGGGGTCGATAGATACTGGGAGCGTTTCGAGTGGCATACGATCGCCAATACGGTTCCGGGCGAAGTGCTCGACTTCGTGCTGGACGACGGCACCCGGGTTTATCTGAACCGGGGCGGGGAGCTCTCGTTCCGGGAGGATTTCGGCACGCGCCGACGCCGGGTGAAACTCTCCGGAGAGGCTTTTTTCGATGTCAAGTCCGATCCGGTCCATCCTTTCGTGGTCGAGACCCGGGGTGTGCATATCCGGGTGCTGGGCACTTCGTTCAATGTCAAGGCGGGCGAGCGGGTCGAAGCGACGCTCGAAAAGGGGCGCATCGCGCTCGAAAGCGCCTCGGGCGAGGAGCTGGCCACGCTGCGCCCGGGACAGCAGGCCGTGGTGGACGCCCGGAGCCGGCGTCTGCTGTCGGTCAGCGAGGTGCAGACGGGGAAATACACGGCCTGGCACTACAACCACAAGGTCTACGAATGTATCTCTTTCAGCGAGATCGTCGGCCTGATCGAGGAGCGTTACGACGTGTCGGTCATCTATGACCCCTCGTCGTTCGACGATACGGCCTACCGCCTGGTCGTGGGCAACAACGAACCGCTCGGACAGATGCTCGATATACTGAATCTGATCGTACCGATCGAATACACCGTTCAGGACCGGCGCGTCCTGATCAAACGCAAACGCTGACCCGGAAGAAATCGCGCGACCGATGATAATTTTTGAAGAATCCCAAACGGAAATGCCTATGACGACAGCCTGACTTGTACCGCGGGAGAGATCCCGACCGTCTCATCCGAAATCCAATCTTAAACCTTAAAATCTCACTATATGAATTACATTCCGAACGTCGCCCGCAAGGGCGCGGCGGGTACGCTGTTGCCTGTTCGAAACGGTGTCGGGAGGCTGCGGACAGTGCTGGCGGCGGCGCTGCTCCTGCTTGTGATCCTCCCTGCGTCGGCTCAGCGGATCGTCGTGAACGTCACGGCGAAAAAGCAGACGCTCGCCGACATCCTGCCGCAAATCTCGAAACAAACCGGCATTGAATTTTCGTATGCGCTCGAATTGGTCAAAACGCGCTCGAACGCTGCCGGGCGACTCGAAGGAGACGTCAAGGACGTTCTCGGCCGGATTCTCGCCGGCACCGGCATCGACTACCGGATGCAGGGTTCCAACCGGATCTTTCTGAGCCGCAAGTCCGGCCCCGGGCCCGAATCCCCGGCGGCTTCCGGGAAATACCGCCTGACCGGAACCGTCCGCGACGGGCAGGGACAGCCGCTCGTCGGCGTGACCGTCATCGTGGGCGGCACGGACGGCACGGCCACCGGTTCCGACGGCTCCTATTCGCTGATGGTCGCTCCCGATGCGACGCTCACGTTCCGCTATATCGGTTACGGGAGTGTCACGGAGGCTGTCAACAACCGTTCGCAGATCGACGTGGTGATGAAAGACCAGTCCACCGAACTGGAGGAGCTGGTCGTCGTGGGGTATCGTACCGTGAAAAAGCTCTCGCTCACCGGATCGGTGGCCTCCGTGGACATCAAGCGCAAGGAGAACCAGCCCATCACCAATTCTACGCAGATGCTCTACAACACGCCGGGTATCTGGGTCAACCAGGGCGGTTCGCAGCCCGGCCGCGACAACGCCACGATCTCGATCCGAGGCGTCAACTCGCTGAACTCCACGGGCGGCGCACCGCTGGTGCTGCTGGACGGCGTGGAATACGACTTCTCGGAGATAGACCCTTCGACCATCGAGTCGATCTCGGTACTGAAAGACGTGTCGGCCGCCATCTACGGCCTGAAAGCGGCCAACGGCGTGATCCTCGTGACCTCGAAGAAGGGTTCCAAAGGGCGTCCCCGCATCGAGTACAAGGGCAAGTACGGCGTGCAGCGGGCCACCTATCTTCCGGACGTGGTCACCGATCCGATCCTCTACATGCGGCTGCGCAATCTGGCCGAGATCAATTCCGGCATCAGTCCCGGCGCCGTGTCGTACAGCAACGGCCAGATACTCGAATATATGGAGGGCATGAAGACGGACCGGTCGGTCTATCCCGCGTCGGACTGGTTCGACATCTGCCTCGAAGACGGCTACGTGCAGCAGCACAGCGTGCGCCTTTCGGGCGGCACCGATGCCGTGACCTATTCGATGGGCTTCGGCTACACCGACCAGAAGGGTGTCTTCATCGACAACGACGACGCCCAGCGTTATGCTTTCGACCTGAAGCTCAACGCGCGGGTGTGCGACGCGCTCAACGTCAGCGGAACGTTCCAGGGCAACCTGCGGACCTTCGACGAGGTGGGGTATTCGACGGGGACCGTGCTGAATACCATCATGCGCGGTCTGCCGATCTTCTCGGACTACCACCGCAACGGCCTTTACGGTTCGACGTGGCTCTTCACCCCGGGACGCAACAACATCGAGAATCCGCGCATGGAGGTCGAGCAGGGCTTCGTCTACCGGAATTACCAGGAGCTGCTCGCCACGATCAATGCCGACCTGCGGCTGGCCCCGCATCTGAAATATTATGCGACGGTCGGATTCCGCAAGACGGACCATTACAGCAAGAACTTCATTCCGCAGATGTACACGGTCAATCCCAAGACGGGCGATACGAAGAAGTTCAACTCGGCGGCCCCGCGCTTGAAGGACTGGGATGCCGTCGCTGCGCAGTACACCGTCTCCCACCGCCTCGTCTGGGAGAACGATTACGACCGTCACAACATCCATGTCATGCTGGGACAGGACTGGCAGCACAACGACAGCCGGAATTTCCAAGCCTACAACTACGGGTTCAACGACAATACGCTGACCGAATTCGAGGCGCTCACGAACCAGACCAACGCACAGGCTACCGGCAGTTCGTGGATGAAGCGCATGATCTCGGTCTACGGGCGTCTGGCCTACACCTACGACGACCGCTACATGATCGAGGGCACGCTCCGCTATGACGGTTCGAGCAACCTTTCGCGGGACAACCGCTGGCACATGTTCCCGTCGGTCATGGTGGCGTGGAACCTCAGCCGGGAGAAATTCTTCGCGGTGAAGCAGATCGACCTGCTCAAACTGCGCGCCTCCTACGGCGTGATGGGCAGCGAGTCCGTGAGTCCGTACAGCTATCAGATGACCTACGACGCCATCGACCAGAACTGTTCGTTCGGGGGAACTCCCGCGGCCGGATTCGCCGTGACGCAGCTCACCGACCGCATGCTGGGGTGGGAGAAGACCCGTTCGTACAACGTGGGTCTGGATTTCGCGGCCTTCAACAGCCGGCTGACTCTCGACGCGGACTATTTCCACAAGGAGACCTTCGACATCATCATGACCCGCACGATCCCGTCGCACGTCGGCGGCCTCAGCGGTCCCAAGAGCAATGTCGGCACGGTGCTCAACAAGGGTTTCGAGCTTTCGGGCGCCTGGCGCGACCGGGTCAAGAACTTCTCTTACGGGGTGAACGGTTCGGTGAGTTTCGTCCGCAACCGCGTGAAGTCGCTCGACGGCGGGCAGATTCTGGCCAACAGCAATACGCTCATCACCCGCGAGGGCTATCCGATCCGCTCGTTCTATGTCTATGAGGCCGACGGTTACTACCAGTCGCAGGAGGAGATCGACAATGCGGCGGTCGTTTACGGCGACCGTACGAAACTCCGGCCGGGGTATCTCAAGTACAAGAATAATTGCGACGACGACGTGATCGACGACAAGGACAAGATCGTCGTCGGCAACACCATCCCCGAGGTGACCTATTCGTTCGGCGTGCACATGGGTTGGAAGGGGCTTTCGCTCGAAGCGCAGTTTCAGGGCGTGGGCGAGGTGTATACCTATCCGAGGGCGAATCTCGCGGTGCCGTTCAACAACGGCGCCGGCGTGACCCGGGACTGGGCCACCGATTCGTGGACCGAGAGCAACCGCCATTCGAAACTGCCGCTGCTGACCACCTACACCGACGCTCCGGAGAATTTCATCCCCTCGACCAAATGGCTCCGCAACGCCTCCTACCTGCGGATGAAGAACATCCAGCTGACCTACGACTTCCCCAAACGGCTGCTGAGGCCGCTGCGGATCGAGGCGTTGCAGATCTATGTCAGCGGCCAGAACCTCTGGACGATCTCCGATTTCGATCTTTGGGACCCGGAGATCACCACCACCCGTACGGACCTCTACGAATACCCCAATCTGAAGACCGTTTCGATCGGTCTGAACCTGAGTTTCTAACGACAAAAAGCTGGAAAATGAAAAAGATCATATACTTCGGGCTGAGCCTGCTGCTGTCCGCTGCGGCCGTCTCGTGTTCGATGGACTTCGAGCCGACGGGCGCTTACAGCGACAAGACCTTCTGGTACAGCGCCAAAAATGCCGAGAGCGGACTGACGGGCTGCTATCTCCCGCTGCGCAACGGCAGCATGTTCGGCGGGATGGCCATCGTCATGGAGGAGTGCGCGACGCCCAACGCCTACAACTATGCCAATACGCTCAACTGGAACGATCTCGCCAAGGGCAGCCACACGGCCGACGGAAGCATCTTCGCCGGCCGCTGGAAGGATGCCTACACCGGCATAGGCCGTTGCAACATGTTGCTTCAGCATATCGGCCTCAACAAGGAGCTTTCGGCCGAAGCCGTCACCCAGATGAAGGCGCAGGCGCGTTTCCTCCGCGCCCTTTACTATTCGGTGCTGACGACCTATTACTACAAGGCGCCGCTGATCGTCGATTCTCCCGACATCTCGCAGGTCGGACGCACGCGCACCGACCGGGCGGAGATGATCCGCTTCATCGTCGATGAACTGGGGGACATTGCGAAGATTCTGCCCCGCACGTATACGGCCAAGAGCGATCAGGGACGTCCCACCGCAGGCGCTGCATTGGCGCTTCGCGCCCGGGTGCTCAATTTCGAGGCCAGCGCCCTGTGCAATCCCGGGCACGAGACGAAGCCCTGGGAGGAGGCCGCCGATGCCGCGTGGGAAGTCATGGAACTGGGCGTCTATTCGCTTTATCAGGACGGCTATGCGAAACTTTTCACCGAGGCGGCCGAGCACTCTTCGGAGTCGATTTTCAACGTCGAGGCCGTCGCCAATCCCCTCGGGCTGGGACACAGCACGGACATCGTGATGCGCCAGTACAACAGCGCGGCCCCGCTCCGGAACTTCATCGACAGCTATTGGATGAAGGACGGCAAGCCCCGCGAAGAGTCCGCCTATGCCGATTCCGAAGGGTATGCCGACCTCGATCCGCGATTTGCGCAGACGATCGTCTATCCCGGATCGACCTGGATGGGCGAGACCGTGAAAACGGACAATACCAACGTCCGCTTTACCAACAAGCAGACCGGGTTCATCTATAAGAAATACACGGTGTACACCGAAAAGGTCCCGGGCGATCAGGAACTGAACCTGGGCGAGAACTGCTCGCCGACGAACATCATGCTGCTGCGCTATGCCGACATACTGCTGATGTACGCCGAGGCCAAGAACGAGCTGGGCGAGATGACCGAGGAGATCTGGAACCGGACGGTGAAGGCCATCCGCCAGCGTGCGGGATTCACCACCTCCTCCGCATGGGCCTATCCGGGCGGCGATGCCGACGAGATACGCCGTCAGATACGCTATGAACGCCGCGTCGAGCTGGCGGGCGAGGGCACCTATTACAACGACCTGCGCCGTTGGCGCGAAGCCGAGAACGCGATGAACAACCTCAGTATCTACAAGAGCGACGGCACGCTGATCGGTACGCGCAATTTCAACAAGGAGCGGGATTACTGGTGGCCCGTGCCGTCGAGCCAGCTCGAAATAGCCCCGACGCTGCGGCCCAACAATCCCGGCTGGTAGTCGAGTAATTCCTAAAAACGTACAACCATGACATACAATCACAGATTTTCGAAATTCTTCATCGGCGTGTGCGCGGCCGTCGCGTTATGTGCGGCCTGCGAGGACGACGACCGGCCGATCATTCCCCTGCCGCCGCTCGATCCGCCCGCATCGGCCGGCGATAAGGTGATCGCACTCGTCGAACAGAACCCGAGCCGTGTCGCTCTCGTCGATCGTGCGAGCGGCGAAATGCTTTGGTCGTGGACTCCCGCCGATTCGGACCTGACGGCCGCCGAGCAGGCTTGGTTCGAGCTGCCCGACGAGGTCAAGCCGATCTATGACTGCGAGTATCTGCTCGTCACGGCGACCCGGGGCGGTGTGGCGATCATCCGCATCGAGGACAAACGGGTGATGTTCTACGCCTGTCCGAAGGGCCAGCCCCATTCGGCCGAACTGCTGCCCGACGGCAATGTCGTCGTGGCCTCCTCGACCGACGGCACGGCCGACGGCGACAAGCTGCGCCTTTATGAGGTCGATTTCACGAAGCGGTTCGCCTCCGAACCCGCGGCGGTCTATCCGCTGAATTTCGGCCATAACGCCGTCTGGGACCGCACGAACGAACTGCTGTGGGCTACGGCCGGCGATGTGCTCCATGCTTACCGTTACATCCGGACCGACGGCAGGCCGGCGCTGGTGTTGCAGGAGACCTATCCGCTTCCCGACGGGCAGAAGGACGCCCACGACCTCTTCCCGGTGCACGGGCTCAACCAGCTTTGGCTCACCACACCCAATGCGATCTGGAAATTCAATGTCTCCACCAAGGAGTTCGCCCGTTTCAATGCCAGCGCGACGGTCAACGTCAAGTGCGTGTCGTCGGGCCCGGCCGACTACGAGACGATCTTGCTTTATCCGACGCAAAGCTACTGGTCGGATAAGCTGATCGACACCGGCGGCCGCAGCGTTTACCAGCGCGACGGCGCTCAGATCTACAAGGGCCGCTGGATGCTCGCCAATACGTTCAGCTATCCCGAAAATCACCGACCCGAAATCTGACAGACTTATGAAAAACATCGTAAAATGGATCGTACCCCTGCTCCTGGCCGCCGTGGCGGCGGGATGCGGAACGGAGCGCCGCAGTGCGCTCGAAGCCTATCGCAGCTGGCCCAAGGGGCTGTCGGTATCGCTGACCATGCCGGCTGACAAATTGCAGCAGGTCAAAGAGGCCGGGTTCGGCCATGTGGAGGTGACGCTCAATTCGCTGCGCGGGAAATCCACGGAGGAGCGGCTCGCGGCCATCGAGCGTTTCCGCGCCGATGCCGAGCAGGTCGGGCTGACTGTTTGGTCCGTGCATCTTCCGTTCGGCCGTGCCTGGGACATCAGTTCGCCGAACGATTCGCTGCGCACGGCGGTCGTGGAGCTGATCGCTTGGTTCATCGACGCCGTACAGGCGCTCGGACCTCGGAAAATGGTTCTGCATCCCAGCGCGGAACCGATCGCCGACTCGCTGCGCGCCGTTCATTTCGAGAACAGCGTGAATTCGATCAACGCGCTGGCTGAGGCGGCCCGCGGTACCGGCGCCCAGCTGCTGGTCGAGGACCTGCCGCGGACCTGTCTCTGCAACACCTCGGACGAAATGCTGGCCTTGTTCGGGCGGTTGGACCCTTCGGTCGGCATCTGTTTCGACACCAATCATTTGTTGCAGGAGACTCCCGAGGCTTTCGCCCGGGCCGTGGGCGGCCGCATCGCCAGCCTCCACGTGTCGGACTACGATGCCGTGGATGAAAAGCACTGGGTCATGGGCAAGGGCGTGATCGACTGGCCCGCCGTGATCGGGGCCATCGCCTCGACGGGCTACGACGGCGTATTCATGTTCGAAGTCGGAGGTTACGACAGCTTCGGACAGGTGGCCGACACCTGGCGGGCCGTGGAGCGGCGCCTCGAAGAGATTGAAAACCGAAAATAAAAACCTGCGATACGATGAAACGATTTATTGGATATGCGGCCCGGGCTCTTGCGGGCGCACTTCTTATGGCCGCGTGCGGCGACGACGAACCTGCGGTCCCGGGACAACCCGACTTTATCGCCGTGGGGCTCGAAGCCCCCTATACCGTCCGGATGGGCGATTCGTTCGAACTTTCGGTTCCCGAAGAGTCCGGAGCGGAGAATTATTTCTGGAGCCTGCCCGAGATGCTCAATGTCATCGAGGGCGAAAACACCTCGCGTCTGCTGGTGGCCGGGCTGGTCGAGGGCGTCATTCCGGCCGGCGTCATCACCGTCGAGGCTCGCAACGCTGCGGGAGCCAGTGCGCCCCGCACCCTGTGGAAAGAGATCACGGTGACGGGGCTGCCGCCGCGTCCGGCCTACGTGCAGACTTCGATCGTCGGTTCGCTGGCGGTGGATTTGGACGAGGAGTTCGCGGTCTACGTGCCCGAAGACGATCAGGTGGCGACCTATGCGTGGAGCGTCCCTGAGGCGCTGACCGTCGTGAGCGGAGGCGATACGGAGCGCGTCGTGCTCAAAGCCAACCGCAAGTCGGTGAACATTCCGGCGAACGGCATCTCGGTGACTACGGTCAGCAGGACGGGGCTTTCGGAAACCCACCGTTTCGAGAAAATGATCTGCGTGCTTCCGACCGACGGGTATCCGGCCAAGCGGTACGGTGCGAAGACCTGGATGACCGTGAACCTCAACTACGCCGGCGAAGACGGTTCGGTCGGCCGGACGGCTCCCGACGATCCCGACGGTTCGAAATACGGACGTTACTACACGTGGGCGGAGGCTATGACCGGACTTTCCGCCGGAGAGAATCCCTATGTCTACGGGGCGTCGGGAACCGACGACATGGGCAATTCCTATACGCTCAATAACGGTGTCGCCTCCTACAACATCCAGGTCCGCGGAATCTGTCCCGAGGGATGGCATCTCCCCAACGCCTATGATTTCTACGATCTGGCTGCGGGCGTCGCCGACGATTACGGGCTTCGCATGAGTTCCATTCAGGCCGTAGTGGATGCGGGGGCGGGAATCTATATGCCCGACAACCGTGAGACGAACCCGATGGCCGCCATGAATATGGTCGATCACGGATTCATCGCCTCCTACCTGCGCGGCAGCCGCCCGGCGGCCGAAGGCGGGCTGTGGGCGGCGAATGCCAATGCCGTGGACGGCGGCACGATGTTCAATCTGGCGAAACCCAGCGGCATCTTCCCGGCGGGAAAATACCCGATGTATTTCCCCGATGCAATCGAGCGGATCGGGTTCAATATCCTGCCCTGCGGCAAATATACGGGCGATAAATTCGGCAGCTTCGGGACCTATTCGTTCCATTGGACCGCCACCGTGACCAGCGATAACAAGAATTACCGCATTACGATCGGCAATAACAGCTGCAATTTCTCGACCTATGCCGAGACGGGTTCTTCGAACAACGTCCGGTGCGTGGCCAACTATTAGCCGATCTGCAACGGATTTCGGCAGGATTCGCCGCTGTTTGCATCGGATGTCTGCACGGAAATCCCTCCCGCAGCGGTGAATCGCGGCCCGAATGGAAAGAGGCTGTCTGCGACTTGTCAGACAGCCTCTTGTTTTTTATGTGTTTCGTGCGAATGCGGAAGATTTGCACGAAATATGCTTGAATATATTAAAAATTTTTACTATATTGTTCCCGCAAAATGCAATCCGGAGGTGACGCTCCGGTGTGAATCGGCAATTTTGCGCCTGCCTTAACCTTATAAATAAAAATGCTTATGAAACAAAAGAAAATGCTTGCACTGACCCTTTCCCAGCTCGGACTGCTTTATCGCCAGGAGTTACCCGATCTTGCGGCCCTCGCCGACGCCTGCTGCGACGGTGCGGAGTTCCGCATGCGCCTCGGGGAGTTCGTGGACCGGCATGCCGCTGCGGAGAGCGAAGCTGCGGAGCAGATTCGACTGTTGATCGGTTACGACGGACAAGAAGTCCACGAATTATCCACGGACTGCCGATTGGAAATACAGACCTTGACGCTGTTGTGGCAGTTCCTGACCGGACGGCTCGAAAATCCTGAGATGCCTTCCGATCTGTTTGTCGATCTGTTCCATCTGTTCCGCCTGCTCGACGGGGCGGAAATTCCGCTGCCCTCGCCGCAGCGCGTGCGCAGCCGCACCGAACGCTGGCCTTCGGGGCTGGACGAGGCGGTGCGGGCGATCCGCGCCGACAACCGCGAGCGGATGCTGCACCTGCTGGTGCAGAAGATCGAAAACCGCAAGTCGAAAACCCCGTCGCGCTACCGGTTCGCCGAGGGGATGACTTACGACGAAAAATACCGGCAGGTGGCCGCCTGGTGGGA
>CDZI01032141.1_pt1 | contig 12977 bp, 10 predicted proteins | sample 554811 | NCBI WGS metagenome assembly CDZI01 (sample SAMEA3182110, study PRJEB8094) | gut metagenome | biome: human; feature: gut; material: Stool; isolation source: human stools | place: Canada | collected 2013-04-23
TTTTCACTTTTATAGAAAATATAATTCTAAACTTACTTTATACATTGATACCATTTTATATTTTTTATTAAGTATTCCAACTATTATTTATAATTTAGTCTGTATTATTATATTAAAACTTTACAAGTTCTTACTATTATTTAAAAATAACTTAATTAATACTATATGTAATATTAATAACAATAGTAATAAAATAATTAGAAAAATTACTAATATTTCAATCATTATTGCATTTTCCATTGTACATATCATAATAATTATAAATTCAGCATTGTTTTCTGATGAAATTACACAAATTTATGATTTCTTATCAACTGTTATATTAATTCCATTTATTTATGATAGTATTAAGTTTAAATCATAATTTTATACACTAAACTTATAGATTATTTCTACATTTTTGTCTTTATCAACAATTATTTTGTCTACTAGTATGAATAATAATTCTCTAGTAGGTTTTTTCATACTAATTAGTTCTTTGATTTTTTGTTTTGTTTCTTCATCATTATATTTTTTAGGAACTTCATTAATGGAATTTTCTAATTCTTTTATTCTAGAGTTATATGTCCTTATTAGATTTTCTGTGTTAGAAGATAGTCTTGTATAAGTGTCAACTGAGATTATGCCATTATATTTATCTTCATATAAAGCATCTATTTTTAGTTGTAGTTCTTTGATATTATTTTCTAATTTTTGTTTTTCTATAATCAAATCTTCCTTGTTATCCTTCTCACTTTTTACATTAGATACTAAATCATCAATATCAACTTTTTCTATATACTTTTTACAAGTTTTTTTGATTTGATTTAAAATTATTTTTTCAAAACTATTATATTCTGAAAAGTGTGGTTCACATAATCTTTGTCTTGGACTTCTAGAATATTTGTTACAATTTATAGACCAGTAATTGCGTTTTTCTCTATAACTAACCGTTAGCTTATTACCACACTCTTTGCAATAAAGTAAGCCCTCTAATAGCCTCTGTGGACGATTTAATTTTACTGTTCTAGTTCTGTTAGCACTTGTTTGTATTTGATTAAATACTGCTCTATCTACTAATGGTTCGTGGGTATTTTCTACAATTATCCAATACTCACTTGAAAGACATATTCTCTTTTGTGATTTATAATTTAATTTTGTCTGAACATTTTGAATCATATCACCAGTATACATTCTATTTTTTAATATTTTGTTAATCGTGCTACAAGTCCAAATGTATCCATTTATTTGTCTTTTCGATTTTTTTATTTGCTTATATGCACTTGGTGTTGGAATATTTTCATTATTTAATCTTTCAATTATATCTGATATTTTATTTCCTCTTGATACTTCATTAAATATTCTTTTTACTATCCATGCTGTGTCTGGATTCGGTATTAGATGTCCTTTGTCAAGTGGATCTCTCATATACCCAAAACTTGGTTTACTACCTATAAACTTACCTTTCACTTTTTTATCTCTTAATATTGATTTTATTTTCTTTGATGTATCTTTACTAGTCATATCATTAAATAAAGCTTTAAAAGGTGCTATATCATTATTTGCAGAATCTAGAAAGGTATCTACATTATCTAGTATAGATATATATCTAACTTTCTTTAATGGAAAGTATTGTTCTATATAATAACCACACTTAATATAATCTCTACCTAATCTTGATAAATCTTTAGTTATGACACAATTTATTTTTCCATTTTCTATGTCTTCAAGTAACCTTTTAAATGCTGGTCTATCAAAGTTAGTCCCTGAATATCCATCATCAACATACTCATCAGTTAAAATAAATCCATTATCCCTTAAATAATTCATAATCAAACTTCTTTGATTTAGTACACTCTCACTTTCAGACTCTCTTTTATGTGCTTTATCCTCATCCTCTTGCGATAATCTTATGTATATTCCTACATTATAAAATGATGGCGGTTTTACTGTGCTATACATTATTCTCCTTTCTTTTGCATAGCATCTTATTTTCCGTTTCCATTATAACTCTCTTACCATCATTTGTGTCATTTATTTCGTTATTTTCATCTTTATATTTAAGTATTAAACATACATATTCTTGTAATAAAGTAGATATATCTTTACCATCATTTTTAAATGTTTCAGTTATTATCATACCACTCTACCCCTTTTGGTTTCATACTTAAATATATTCCTAAAACATAAATTTATATTACTTTTACATCTTATAAATCACTCCTCCTTAATAAGATTTTTTATTGTTTTTATATAAAAATGGGTACATAACTTATGACTTTAATTCTCTAATTTTCTAAATATTCCGTGTGTTTATTTTTAGCAGGATAAGGATGGCTGACAAACAACTTCCCAGTGGGAAGTTTAGTCCTATTTTAAAGGGTTTATGAAAGAATACTTTGTCATACATTAAAATAAATGTCATACTATTGGGTTAACTAAAAACAGCAAATTTTGCATTAAAAATAGCCGTTAGACACACAAACGGTTATACAAATGACATACTTTTAGATTAACAAAATTGCTAATTATGAACCTCTTTTCACACATAAACCAACTTTTTTAGGTACCTTAATTATTTATTTTTTTATAATTTCTTGGTACATACTTTTTGTTTATATAATTTTAGATAACAATTTCTCCTTACAAAAAAATACTATACTCATAAACTGAATATAGTATTTTAGCATCTAATAGTTCATATCCTAGAACTATTGCTATATTATAATAATTATAACGTAAATAAATTAGAAGTCAATGTCAAAAAAGAGAACTTTATTAAGTAAACGAAAATGACAAAATTATGTAAAAAAACATTGTATTTTAACCATTAATTTTTATTTTTCCATATTTTTTTATCAGGTATTATTTTAATTTGATTATATAATTCAAACAAGTATTTTCCATTTATGTCAATTAATGGTTCATACATAAATGCATTAGCATGAATAAACTCAGGTGTTGATAACTGTACTGCTTCAAGATATTTTTTTACATTTGGAAATAACTTTTCACCGTATAAATCAAGAAGCTGTGCAGTTTGATTCGTATTAATATTAGTTAATAAATTAAAATTGTTTGCAATTATTTTTCTTTCTATTAAAAGTCTGCAAGAAAGTGATAAAATTGTTTTTTTTACAATATCAAAATCATCAAATCCAGATAAATTGTCTGCTATTTCAAACAACTTTTCCATGTAAAAATCATTTTCATCTATTTTAAGACTTTTTATAGCATTACTTGGAAATTGTAATAATATATCTTTGATTTGTAATTTAGAAGTGTTTTCTTTATAATGAAGGCACGAATCTAATATTTTGGTGTCTTCCAATAAAATTGTTTTAATTTCTCTTAAATATGGAATGGCACAAAAGAAATCATAAATATTTGAGCACTTTAAAACATTTTCCATGTTTTTGTTAATTCGATTATTAGTTTGAATATCTACAACGCCGTTAGAGTTGGCAGATGCAACACTTTTTCTTAATTTTGGTATTCTTTTACTAACTGTTCTATAAAATTCAAAATTATGCGTCATAACAATTGTTGGAACATCCAAATTTACTAAATCATTTATGTATTCCATAAAAGCATAGCGATTGGAATAATCAAAAGTTTCTACGATATCATCTAAAATTATAAATGGGTGATATTTTTTGCAATTTTCATATTCAACTATAAATTTTAATATATTAAGCGTTGTTTTTTCTCCAGAAGATAAAATTTGGCTTAATTTTGTTTCTGAAACAAGAATCTCACAATATCTATTATGATAAAAAGTAATAGTAGGAGTTTTTATGCCTAACATGGACTCTGCCTTATTAACTATTTTGATGTCAAAAATTGGATGAAATCTATTTTTATATATTTCAATTGCACGTTCAAAATTCGTTTGTTTATCCTGCGCAATTTTTAAAACATTATTTAATTCTTTTTTTGCTTTTTTTACAACTTCTAACCAATAATTGTAATCTATACTTGAAGATTTTAAATATGATAAAAGAATATTTTTTCTACCAGCAGATAACTGTTTAACAAGCAAAGGGTTTTTTTGAATTGATTCTTTTAAAAACTCAGATTCTTTAGCAGTTCCCATTAATTTAGTAATTTCTTTACTTTGTTCAATTATTTCAGGGTCTTTTGATATTTTTTTAATTTCTTCTTCAAATATTTTTTTTACTTCGTCAATATCATAGTATACTTTATCTTTTAAAAATAAGCCCCTAGATTTTGTTTCTGATAAATATTTTGCTTTATCAACATTATTTATAAACTGTAAGCAATTATTTTCGTTAAAATTTTTGTCAAAAAGTTGAGCATTAATTTTATTTTCTAATACCTGAATATAATTTGATATTTTGCTTTGAAATTCGCTCTGATCAACAATATCATATGCTTTCTGATATATTTTTTTTATATTTATTTCACTAATGTCTTGAGCTTCATGATTAATAATTGTATTCAGTAATTGAATTATTCTATCTAAGTATCCATCTTCTAAATTAGAAAACATATCAAGTAATATTTCAAAGTTTAAACCAGTACCTTTTAAATAATTATCAATCTGTAATTTGATTTCTATAGTTTCCTCAGTTAATAATTCATTTATATATTCACTATTTTTTTTATCGATAGTAAGTGTCTCTAATTCAGAACTATAATCAGACAATAATTTAGAATGCTGTTCATATATTTCTCTAGAAAAAACAACAAATCTATTGTCAAAATTTTTTATTTCTTTACCATTTTCTAAAATAGATATATCTAAAATAGCTTTTTCATCTGTTAATCTATCAAATACATTTTCTAACGTACCATTACTTAAATTATATAAAGTATTTGAAAAAGAAGTTTTAAAAGAACCATTTTTAGAATATATTAATTCTTGATACATTTTCTTATCATTTTCCAAATTTAAATGTAAACTTTTAATTCCAAATGCGTTTTCAACTTTTTTTAAAAATAATTCCATATTTTATCTCCTACCTCATCCATGTAATAGTATAACTACTAAATTTTAGGAATTAACGAATTATAATCTATATTGTTAGTTATAATATTCCACTTCCCAACTTGCATTTTTTTAATCTTTTTACCATCACCAAAATCTAATAAATCATCTCTCAATAAATTATTGAATAATTTGTTTAAACTTCCCAATCCATATGATGATAGTAGAAAGGCCTCAAGAGGATCACACAACTTACAATAAGCCCATAATTGTCCCAAATCATGAAGATTAAGTTGCGTCTTTTTTGCCTCAATGAAAATAAGATTAGTACTATTCTTGTACTTTACTATACCTAAAACATCTACCTGAATGTCTAGCCCAACAGTTAGAGGATATTGATCAAGCAAGCCAAATTGATTCAAATATGAATCTAAAGTTCTAGCATGTGAATCAATAGTTATTACTTCAGCATTTTTATACTTTTCCTCTAAATATTTTTGCAACCATTTTCTCATTGGCTCATACAATTCAATTTCTTTAGAAACATTATTTATCATAACCCAATACCCTTGCTAACTCTGTCCATGAATTAAAATGTTTTCCCCGTATTTCCTTAGGTAAGGATGGGTCATTTTCACCTGGATGTTTTAACTTTTCTTTACCTTTCTTTATGTTTTTTTCCCAATAATATTTATGAGTCTTTTCTGGATTAAGATGTTTTAAAAGTTCATCACTATATTTTTCTAAAGCCTCTTGTTTATGTTTTATATTAAACCCAATTGGTAAAAATTCATTTGCATATATTTTAATTTGATGCTCTTTTTTCCAATAATTAGGCATACCTTCATTATACTTTATTAAATTACTATCTCTAAAATTAGGATGTCCAAAATCTATTGTTTGAATTGGAATATCAACGTCTTTTAACATGTTTGCAATATCAATAACCATTTTCCAATTACACGGAATTTCAATGTACACTCTATGAGCTCCCTCTTGTCCAAAAGCAATGTTACTTTTTCTAATATATCCTGTAACATCCGCAATACCTCTAAGCAATGATTTTTTTTCATCACTTGTCATACTAAATAAATCGGGATTCATTTCCATAGTTGAATGTTTACGACCATTTCCAACAAATTTCAGTATTTGCCTCATTACATATTCTTCATTCGGTTTAACAAAAGAAATTATAGTTGATCTATCTTCCTGTGTAAGTTTTAAGTTGCTTCCAATAAGTGGTTCAACAATATCCCGTATATCAGTAATACTTGCTTTTACATATATTTTTACATCCTTAAAATCGTCAGTATATAAATTTTTATGTGGTATATCAATAGTTACAATTGTTTCGTGATTACCCTTTTGAATTTCTCCATTGCCTAATATCATTCCAATTAAATATGCCATTTCTATATTCATAATTCCACTCCTATCTCATTATATATTTTATCAGCAATTGCTTTTGCCAATAAAGGTGGCACAGCATTACCGATTTGTTCTCTTACACAAACTTTTGTACCTAAAAAAACGAATTTATCGTCAAAAGATTGAATTCTAGCCGCTTCTCTTGGTGTAATTGCCCTGTTTAAAAACGGATGATTATTTGTCCCATTCGATGAAGCATCAAATCTTGTATCAATTGTTGGAGAAACATCGTCCCATTTTAATCTCCCCCATGTCCCACTAAATTTTTGTTTTCCAAGCATTTCCTTTGGCAAATGTTCTTTACCACATTCTGGTGGGATCATTTGAAGTTTTTTTATTGCAACCTCAGAATGATTAGAGGCTTTATGATTATATAATTTAACACTGCCTTTTCTCATAAGTTTTTGATATGAACTTATAGGTGATGTTATATATTCTTGTTCAAATTCTCCATCGCCAGAATTTAAATATGCCAAATCAAATATCGCATCTCTAATTGTCACCTTTTTTCTTTTTTGTATAGTTGGCAATTCAATTTTTTTGTTTTTTGAACAAATAAATATAGCTCTTTGTCTAGATTGTGGTACGCCAAAATCCGATGCTGTCAAAATTCCACAATCAACATAATAACTCATACTTTTTACTCTATTTATTATTTGTTCCTTAAACCATCCTGATGATGTAGACAATAATGCTTTTACATTTTCTATCACAAACACTTCTGGCCTAATTGATTCAACTATATTCAAATATTCGTTAAATAAAAAGTTTCTTGGATCACTTAATCCTAATTTTTTCCCTTTTAGTGAAAAACCTTGACATGGTGGTCCACCTATAATCATATTAACCTTTTTCTCTTTGCTTAATTTAATAATTTTTTGTTTTATTTCTTCATTAGTAATATCACCTAAAACTGTTGTTGTATTTGGCATATTGTGTTTAAATGTTTCTAGTGCAGATTCATTTATATCTAACGCAATAGCAGTCTTAAAATGTTTGTTTTTTTCCATACCATAAGAAAAACCACCTGCACCACTAAATAAGTCTAAAATAACAAATTCTTTTTCTTTCACTTCTTTGCACCTTCTTCTAATCAATATTTTTTTATATAATTCCTTTCCATTTAAAACTGGTTTAAATAAATCATATTCATTATCAGAACCATGATTAGCTTCTCCAACAATTTCAAATTGCTCACTATTATACCTATTTATAATAGTTATTGGTACTCCCATAATACCAAAGTAATCATATGGTATGTCATTTATTGTTTTTACATTTATTGCATCAAAATTATCATATTTTGGGTAATCTTTTGAATTGTATTTTTTTGTTAAATTGATTTCTCTATGCCTTCGTTCATTATCTATGTTTGTTAACCACATTGCATTTCCTAAACTTCTCCATTTTTGTCCTGTATCATCAACCCAGTATCTTGTAGTTCTAGGTTTAGAAGTTTTGGGCACTCTAAATTTCATCTCTCCAAACTGATACCCAGTCCATAATTCATCATTCTTTATCAACGGAAATATTTCTTTATATGTTAGTGCATTTTGATTACCAACAATTAAGAACTTCTTTTTATATTTCATGATAATAGAGACAAATTCTCTAAATAAAGAAAATGGTGGATTAGTTACGACTATATCTGATTCTTTCAAGTAGTTTAAACATTCATCACTTTGAAAGTCTCCTGTACCTTTTAATTCTTTTATATTGCCTGATTCTTTTAATAAATTACAAATTACATCATCTGATATTACTTCTTTTGTATCTACAAATTTTTGTATATCTAATACGTATCCTTTAGTTCTAGACTTTTTTTCACCCTTTTTTAAGAAATTTAATTCTTTTGATATAATTTTAGAAGAATAGTATGATGTACATATTAATCTTTTTATTTCCAATACATTAAAGTTTTTCAAAAAATACTTGCAAAAGTTAGATTCAAATGGATCATCACAATTACAAAATACTGTTTTGTTTTTAAAATGTATCTTATAATTTATTATTTCTTTTTCGATATCCTCATATGTTGTATAAAATTCATCATCTTTTTTATTTTTAGCATTTTGTAAATTTGTATTTTTATTTGCCATTTCTAACCAACTCCTTATAGAAATAAATACATGATGTCATTTTAATTAATAATTAAAATATATCTTTAATCAAATTAATTATTTGAAATTCTATGTTTTTGTATTATTTTTTTAACAACCAATCAATTATATTTTTATGAATTATTCCATTTTGTGATAAATCAAATTTATCCATTGAAAGAACATATTTTGGATAGTTATCTTCAATCTTTTTATAAGCATTAAATTCTCTATCAATTACTGTTTCATCACTTAAAATATAAGTAACTTGAATGTATATTTTTTCATTAAACCTTGTTGCTATAAAATCTATTTCACCATTTTCTAATGTACCAATATTAACACTATATCCTCTAGCAATTAGTTCATTATAAACAATATTTTCCAAATAAGCACCAATTTGCTCTTTCTTACCTTCACTTAAAATGTTAGTAAAACCTAAATCAGTTAAATAGTATTTATATTTACCTGTAAGAATTCTTTTACCTCTAACATCATATCTTTCAGCCTTTGAAATGAGATTTGCACGAGTTATATAATCAAGATAATTATATAATGTTTCTAATGATACATTTCTAGAATCACTTTGCATATATTTTTTTAAACTATCAGGTGAAAACACTTGAGATGGAGTAGTTAAAATATAAGTAACTATTCTATTTAACAAATCAATATCTTTAATATTAAATCTTTTTACGATATCTTTTATTATTATTGAATCATAAATATCATTTAAATAAGTTTTTCTTGAAATATCATCTTTTTGCATAAATCTTTGTGGCATTCCACCCCATTTAATATAATCATTAAATGCATCTTCAATATCTCTATTATCTGTAATATTTAATAATTTACAAACTTCATCAAATGTAAATGGAGTAATTTTAAAACTTACATATCTTCCTGCAATATGGGTTGCTAAATCACTAGATAATAAATCACTATTAGAACCAGTTATAAAAATAGATGTGTTCTTTGTTGCTCTTAATGAATTAACAACTTTTTCCCATTTATCAACATTTTGAATTTCATCAAAGAATATATAATATTTTTTATCATCAATTATTCTTTCTTTAACATAATTGTTTAACTTTTTAGGATCAGTATATTCCTCATAATCGTAATCTTCAAAGTTAATATAGATAATATGATTATCATCAACATTATTTTCTTTTAGCTCATCTATTATTTGTTTTAAAATAACTGATTTTCCAGAACGTCTAATACCAATTAACACTTTAATTAACTCTTGATCATAAAATGGTCTTATTAATTTTAAATATCTTTCACGAATAACCATAATCCATCTTCCTTTCTTATATATACATTATAATACTATATTTAATTTTTGTCAATTTATTACGATACAGAGTAATTTTTTTGTATTTTTATTAACTTATTACAATAACGATTTATGTTATATAAAACAAAAATTTAAAAATAAAATAACTCCTGCAATTTGCAGAAGTCATTAGCCATTATAATATTTAATAATTATTTTTTCAAAAAGGCAAAATTAAGCTGTTCTTTTAACTTTTCGCTAGGAAAATTTTCAATAACATTTTTTTTATATGCTTTTACAAAACTAAAATCTTTTCTTACACGACGATTTGTCGTTGGATTTATAAAATTGTAAAAATTAACTGCGGTCAAGTCATATTTTTCTTTTAAAATTAAAAATATTTGATCCCTTCTCATTGCATCTAAAATTTCCGGGTTATTTGTTGTAAAAATAAGTTGAGACAAACTTTTTTCTCTTTTTGAGAATAGTTCTATTAAAAATTTAGAAATTTCTAAGTTTAAAGAATTATCAAATTCATCTATCAACAAGACACCATCATATTTATTTGAATTCAGCATTGAATAAGCCATTGCAACTAATTTTTGAGTTGCTGTAGAAACCATACTATAATGCAAAGTAAAGCCTTCATACTTAAACATTAATTTTGGATCATTTTTTTCATTCTTCATAACAAAAATTTCTTTTATATTGTCATCAGCCAATCTTACAAATTGCAATAAAGATAGCATATCATCATAATTATCCAATTTGTTAATAAGATAAAATTCAGGAAAAACATAATTATCAGCACATATTATATTAGAGTCTTTATTATAATGTTTTATAAAAGTTTTATAATATTTAATTTTTCTTTCAAAATCAGATGTATTGATATTATTAGAAATCAATTCATTAACATAGTTTTTCTCATAAGCAATTTTGTAACCTATTTCACTTTCAAAGCTATCATGAATTTCAAAAATTTTATTATATAATTTATTATATTTTTGCTTATAGTATAATGCTTCAGATTTAATTCCATCTTCTCTATATTTTTCATTATATTCTAGCATATATTTATAATAACCATCAGTCATATCATCATCAAGTGTCTCAATATACATTTCTATTTCAATCTTAGAATTTTCATTATTATTTAATTTATTACTATCAGGCAATTCCAAAGATGTAAACTCACTAACCATTTGTTTAAAAATTATCTCTTTATATTCGTCTTTATATTCTTTCATTTCAAAATCATTTAATGAAGGCATATTTTTCTTTTTTAAAGGCAACTCAATAAAGGATCCAACACTTGCAAGTGCATCTAGTATTGTAGTTTTACCATGTGCATTTCCAGCAATAATACCTACTATTCTATTAATCCATAAATTATCTTTATTTATATAGACGGAACTCATATTTTTTTTGTCATTTTTAGATGCCAAAAAACTCAATTCCATTTCATTCTTAATACCTGCAACATTACATAGCTTTACTTTCAAAATCATTTGTTATGTCACCCCATATCAAAATTATACTTTTTTTTATCTTAATTGTCAATAGTTTTCACAATAGAAATAAACTCTATCAATTATTCTTGTTTTTTTTGATATATGTATGTGATTTTTTTCACGTTTAACATTGACTTGATATTTTGCTTATGATATAATAAACACAGAAAAGAAAAATAACCTCTAATGAAGTTATTTAACTGAATCAGCAATTCGTTAAATAGTATATCATATTCTTTTCTGAAAATCAATAGAGGTAGATTGGAGGAAAGCAAGTGGCAAAAACAAAAACTAGCACTCGCGGTGTTCAGGAAAAAAAGATTGTAGTCGTAAAAGGCTATAAAAAGCAAGATGGAACAAAAGTTCCAGAGCACAGAAGATCAACACCAAATTAGTGCTAAAGAAGGAGTAAATCCTTCTTTTTTGTTTCATATTTCATGGTAAACAAGACACTATTACACTTTGCCTACATTCTTATCATTCGCACCCCCTGCATTTATATGGTTACTTATTACTATAACATCTTTAGATGTACCAAAAGCATTCTTAATTCTATTTGTTCTTTCTGTCGAATCAATTGTTTCATCAGTAGTTCTTGTTATATATGCTGGAATACCAAGTTCCCTTAATCTGTCATACATATATTTACTTATAAGAAGAGTTAAATCCTTTTCAATAATTCCATTTCCGCTTGCACCTGGATCACTACCACCATGCCCAGCATCTACAACAACACCTTTTAAAGCCATATTTATCACCTATTTTAGTATATGAAACATTAGGCTATAAGTTCATTATAGTTTTTAAACTTAACAACAACTTTATTTTTATCTTTATAATTTGTTACATTAACAATTCTATTAATATAAAGAACTTTACAATTTTTGTTACTTCCAACTATTACATTGTTAGTAGTTGTTAATACTATTACTAATAATATAACTAGAAGAACACATGAAGTAATGATTATTTGTTTCTTCTTAATTTTTAATTTTCTTTTCTTCATATTATCATTATTTTTTTATTAAAAAGGAGTTAGAGAAAACTCTAACTCACAGACTGTTGACAAATAAATTTTGTTAATAGTCTTTTTATTTTAAAAGAATTGTTGTATAATAAATATGTAAGGTTGCTTTATAATTCCAAAATTAAGCTTACATAACCTTACTTTTTTTATGAAAAAATGGTATAATTATTATGGAGTTATAAGGAAAGTAAGTGATAATATGGCAATGACAAAAAGACCAAAAAGACAATATTCAAGCGAGATAGTAAATTTAGAAGATATGGTGCCACAAGACCATTTTTTAAGAGTTATAGAGGAACATTTTGATTGGAACTTTATATATGATGAAGTAGAAAAACTATATTCTAATGTTGGACGAAAAAGTATAGATCCAGTAGTTTTGGTAAAGATTCATATATTAAAGTTTCTTTTTCATGAAGATAGTTTAAGAAAAACTTATGAGAATTTAAAATATAACAATTTGTATAGATGGTTCATTGGATATAATTTATGTGAAGATGTCCCAGACCATTCTACATATTCACAAAATTATAAAAGAAAATTTTGTAAACTTGAAAAAGATTTATTACAAACAGTATTTGATAAAGTTATAGACTTGCTAATAAATTGGAATTGCTTAGATATGACAGCAGTATATATAGATTCAACTCATACCAAAGCATATGCGAATAAGAAGAAAAATCACAAAGAGTTAGTA
>CDZI01067580.1_pt1 | contig 12822 bp, 8 predicted proteins | sample 554811 | NCBI WGS metagenome assembly CDZI01 (sample SAMEA3182110, study PRJEB8094) | gut metagenome | biome: human; feature: gut; material: Stool; isolation source: human stools | place: Canada | collected 2013-04-23
GCTCCGAAGGTTGCCAAGAAGACCAACGTGGGCAAGAAAATGTAATTCGTGACAGCGGTGCATTTGCGCCGTTTCCGTTGAAATCCGCGGATGGGACTGACGCCTCATTCGCGGATTTTTCGGATTGTATCATGGCCGGAAGATCGCTTCGCTGTTTCGCAGGGGGCTTTCGTCCGGCCTTGCCGTTCTTTCCGCTTTCCGGACGGTAACGGCGAAATGAAAAAATCCCCTTTTTTAGGGATGCGTCCTGTTTTGCTATTCCGAATTAATATTATACCTTTGCACATTCTCTCCGGTGTCGGATAACCTGCCTCCGGAGCGTGCGAAAAGTCAAATGAATTCCGATCGGCCGGAGTCGCTTTTTTCCGGCAGGCGGAAATACTCCGAATCTATGAAACTGCGACTTCTGCTGCTTCTGTTGTCTGCATTGATCTCCCCCCCCCCTGCTCGTTCATGCACAGAGTAGCGCTTCCAAACCCAGCCGGACGATAACCGGCAATGTCAAAAACGAGAAAGGCGAATTCATTGTCGGTGCCTCGGTCTATGTGAAATCGACGCCCCGTATCGGCACCGCGACCGACGCCAAGGGCGAATTTCGCCTGCAAGGCATTCCGTCGGGCAAGCAAACCATCGTTTTCACCTTCATAGGCATGGTCCCCTTCGAGGTGGAGTATGCCAACCAGCGCGATCTGGAAGTCGTGCTCAAAGAGGACGCCACGCAGGTCAACGAAGTGGTGGTGACGGGTATTTACAGCCGCGACAAGAACAGCTTCGCCGGTTCGGCGACGACCTACACGGGCAAGGAGTTGCGGGCCATCGGCACGAAGAACGTCTTTCAGAGTCTCAAAACGCTCGAACCGGCCTTGACGCTCGTCGAGAACCGCGCTTTCGGTTCCGACCCCAACCGGCTGCCCGATCTGGAGATTCGCGGCAAGACCAGTCTGGTGGGCGACCTCACCACCGAATACGACAATACGGCCAATCAGCCGCTCTTCATCCTCGACGGCATCGAGGTGGAGATCGCCCAGATTCAGAACCTGAGCATGGACCGTATCGCCAGCGTCACGGTGCTCAAAGATGCCGCTTCGGCGGCCATCTATGGTTCGAAGGCTTCCAACGGTGTGATCGTCGTCGAGACGGTCAAGCCCGAGCCGGGGCAGCTGCGGGTCTCCTATTCGGCCGACCTGCGGTTCGAGTTCCCCGACCTCTCCGACTACAACCTGATGAATGCCGAAGAGAAGCTCCGCTACGAGGTGCTGGCCGGACGCTATGTCGGCGAGGACCAGGATCAGTTGGATGCGCTCTACAATTCGCGGCTGGCCGAGGTGATGCGCGGCGTGGACACCTATTGGTTGTCGGTTCCCCTGCGTTCGGTGCTGAACCACACGCACAGCGTTTATATCGACGGCGGCAGCGAGGCCATGCTCTACGGCGTGGGGTTGAATTACAGCAATCAGAAGGGCATCATGAAGGGCTCCGAAAAGAGGATTACGGGCGGCAATATCAACCTCGTCTACCGCACCGACAAGCTGATCTTTTCAAACGATTTCAGCTTCGATTCCGTGAAGAGCGAGCGCGAGCCGGTCTCCTTCTCGACTTTCGCCCAGGCCAATCCCTATTACCGCAAATACAGCGAGGACGGGGAGATTCCGGAGTTTCTGGAGCCTTATTCCGTGGCGCAGGAGTTCATCTACAACCCGCTCTACCAGCTCCGCCGCGTGGTCAACACCGACGTGACGAAGGACCTCGGACTGCGCAACAATTTCACGGTCATCTGGCGTCCCGTGACCTCGTTGCAGGTCCGCGGGCGTCTCGCCCTGAATAAGAGCATCTCCGAGCGCGAGGCGTTCAAGTCGCCCGCGCACTCCGATTTCAACGGTTCGACCTCCAAGGGCTCCTACACGACGGAAAAGACCGACCTGATGAGCTACAACGGCGATGTCACCGTCACCTACGGCCGGCTTTTCGGCCATCATCAGATCAATGCCGTCGGCGGCTGGAATTTCAGTTCGCGCACGCAGAAGAACACCGGCTACGAGATCTTCGGATTCACGAGCGACCTGCACCAGAATCCCTCGTTCTCCGAAGGTTTCCAGCAGGGCGACAAGCCGAGCTACACGGACCGGATCAGCCGCAGCACGAGCTTCTATCTCAACGGCAACTACTCCTACCGCAACCGTTATCTGTTCGACGCCAGCCTGCGTATGGACGGATCGTCGGTTTTCGGTTCGGAGAACCTCTTCACGACGACGTGGGCCGTGGGCGTGGGATGGAACATCCACAACGAGGCGTGGTGCAAGGCCGAATGGCTCGATCTGCTGAAGCTGCGCTTCTCGATCGGTAACCCCGGAAACCAGAATTTCGACGCCTACACGGCTTCGGGAACCTACATCTACAACTCCACCTACCAGAATCTTTTCGGGACCAGCGCAATCCTCGAAAAGTTCGGCAACCCGAATCTCAAATGGCAGAAAACCATCGACAAGAACCTCGGTCTCGACATCGACATCTTCGACCGCGTGAAGTTCTCGGTGGATTTCTACCACAAGAACACCGACCCGCTGCTGGCCCAGATTCCCGTGCCCCCGTCGCTGGGCACGACGCGCATCTACACCAATTTCGGCGGTCAGATCTCGAAGGGCTTTTCGGGCAGTCTCAACGTGGTGGTCATGAAACGGCAGTACCTGCGCTGGAGCGTGAACGCCTCTTTCAGCCAGAACAACTCGGAGTACCGCAACATCGGCGACAAACTCGACTTCATGAACCAGAAGGGCAGCGCCACGACCTTCAAGCGTTATTACGACGGCGCCAGCCCCGACGACATCTGGGCCGTGCGGTCGCACGGCATCGACCCCTCCTCGGGACGCGAGGTCTTCATCCGCAAGGACGGCAGCTATACGTTCAAGTACGACGCCAACGACGAGGTGGTGGTGGGCTCCTCGGCTCCCGCTCTGGAGGGCATCATCGGAACCTCGATCTTCTACAAGGGCTTTTCGGCCAGCGTCAACCTGCGTTACAGCTTTGGGGCCGACGTATTCGCTTCGGCGCTCTACAACAAAGTGGAGAACATCTCCGAAACGGCGCTCTACTACAACCTCGACCGGCGCGCGCTGCACGACCGCTGGCAGAAACCCGGCGACAAGGCCCGTTTCAAGGCCATCAGCATCGACGACACTACGCCCATGTCCTCGCGCTTCGTGCTCCGGGAGAACTACATCGCCGGGGAGTCGATCTCCGTCGGTTACGAAACCTCGGCCCGCTGGCTGCATGTCGTCGGCGTCCAGGGCGCTTCGTTCCGCTTCTATATGAACGACATTTTCCGCCTGGCATCCTTCAAGGAGGAGCGCGGTACGGACTATCCTTTTTCGAAAAGTTTCTCGCTGTCGATCAGCCTGCGTTTCTGATCCGAAAACCGTATGCTTATGAAAATCACCAAACTATATTTCCTGATGGCGCTGGCGCTGTTGTCGGGCGGCTGCAAGGGCTGGCTGACGATCGACTCGTCGGACCGTATCATGGAGAACACCCTGTTCGAGACCGAGGAGGGGTTCTTCACGGCGCTCAACGGCGTCTATGCCGAGTTGCCGCAGGCGAGCTTATACGGCAAGTCGCTCGCGGCCGTCACGTTCGATGTGCAGGCCCAGTATTTCGATACCACGCAGCCTTCGACCCATACCTTCAACACGCTGGGCGCCTACTCCGCGGAGGCCCGCAAGACGGCCGTCGCCGATACGTGGGACAAAGCCTATTTCGTCATCGCCAACGTCAACAAGATTCTCGAACATTGCGAGAGCGACCGCGATGTGCTCTCCGACCGCGCCTACCACATCATCCGCGGCGAGATGCTGGGCATGCGGGCGTTGCTGCACTTCGAGATGCTGCGCATCTTCGGGCCCGTCTTCGCGGAGGCTCCCGCCCGGGTTTCGATTCCCTATCGCACGAGCAGCGAACTGACCGTCACGCCGCTGCTGCCCGCGAACGAGGTGGCCGAAAAGATCGCCGGGGACTTCACCGACGCGCTCTCCGAACTCGCTGACTGGGACCCCGTGCGCACCGAGGGGCGGTTGAACGGCGAAACGACCGGTTCGGTGCGTTACCGGAGCCGTCACCTGCGGCTCAATTACTTTGCGGTGAAGGCGTTGCAGGCGCGGCTGGCCATCTATACCGGCGACCGGACGCTGGCCGGGCGGCTGGCCGGGGAGGTGATCGACGAGGCCGGGCCGTTCTTTCCCTTCGCGTCGCGCGAGGATGTGACCGGACAGACCGCCGTCGGCGTGGCCACGCAGAACTCCGAGGACCGCATCTTCTCGTCGGAGGCGCTCTTCTCGGCGGTCAACTCGAAACGCACGAGCGACATCCACGACAAATTCTTTTCCAACAAACTCGAACAGGTCAACCTGCTCACGATGGGTGAACTGGCCGTGCACAACCTCTACGATTCGGAAAGCGACCTGCGCACCTACCAGTGGCAGACGCTCAAGAATACCGAGGGCGTGGACCAGCGTTTCTTCGTCAAATACGGGCAGGTGCAGGACATGGACCTGGGTTACGCCTCGATGGTCCCCGTCGTCCGGATGGCGGAGATGTACCTGATCGCCGCCGAGTGCGAGGACTCCAAGGCGACGGCCTACGGGTGGCTCAACGCGCTGCGCTCGGCCCGCAAGGCGACCTCGCTGCCCGCGACGGGAACGCTGAGCAACGATCTCACGGAGGAGTACATCCGCGAATTCGTCGGCGAGGGGCAGCTCTTCTGGTACTACAAGCGTCTGCGCAAGACCTCGATCCGGAAAGTGTACAGCAACAACGGCGGCTATTTGGAGTTCGACCCGGCGAATTACCTCTTCGCGCTGCCCGAGAAGGAACAGGAGCACCATAAATAGCGTTCGACATGAAAAATTACAACCGATACGGACTGATTCCGGCGCTCGCTGCCGCGGCCCTCGCGTTGGGGTCCTGCAACGAATCCATCCGGACCTACGACGGGCAGACGGGAATCTATTTCGCCATGCTGCAATCGGGCAGCGACGAGGAGAACCCGCGCTACACCGCCGATTCGAGCCTCCCGTTCGCGCTGCTGCCCAGCGGAACCGACGAACAGACCCTGCAACTGCGGGTCAAGGTCATCGGTTCGGTGGCCGACTATCCGCGCGCCTTTGCCTTCCGCACCGTCGCCGACCGGACCACGGCGCAGGAGGGACACGACTACGAACTGCCCGAGGGCGACTGCGTCGTCGCGGCGGGCGAGGTTTACGGTTACATTCCGATCCGGTTTTTCCGCCGGGCCTCGCTCGACGGAAAGGAGCTGACGCTCACGCTCGAACTGCTTCCCAACGAGCAGTTCGACCTGCCGCTGAGCGCCTGGCTCCCGGTGAACGGGACCGAGACCGTGGGTACGGACGTGCTGCGCCACACCGTCACGGTGAGCGACAAGTACGTGCGGCTCGACGGGTGGTCGGACCAGTTCTACGGACCCTATTCGGACAAGAAGATCAAACTTATGTGCAGCGTCTTCGACCTGACGCTCGCCGATTTCCAGCCGGACGCCCTGTCGTACGTCGAACGCAAGGTGCTGGGACAGAATTTCCGCCGCTACCTCGACGAGGAGGAGCGCGCCGGGCGGACCGTCTATGAGGACTATCTCGACGGGGAGGGCAATCCCGTCAAAATGGAATCCGGACCGGATTCGGCCGAATAATGATTCAGAGCCTATGAAAAAGAGCTGTTTGTTCGCGGTTTCCGCACTCCTTCTGCTGCTGGGCGGCTGCTACGGCGACAAGGGGAATTACGATTACCGCGAGATCAACGAAATCGTCATCGGGGCCCGGGGCTTCGAGGGCGTGGAATACAAATTGCGTTCGGGCATCGACGAACTGAAAATCAGCCCCTACATCACCGCGTCGCAGGACCCCGGGCTGACCGGGAGTTACGAATACGAATGGGTGGTCGTCGGTCAGGTCCGCAATCCGGGCGAGCGCACCACGATCGCCCGGACGCGCGATCTGGACTATGCCGTGAACCTGCCCAGCGACGACTATTCGCTGCTGCTGCGCATCACCGACCCCGCGACAGGGCTGATGTTCAGCCGCAGCACCACGATCTCGGTCAGCACGGCCTATACGCGCGGCTGGCTGGTCGCCGCCGAGGACGAGGAGGGCGCCGCCGTCGTGGACATGGTGTCGATCAGCCGCGACACGCTGCTTCAACGCGACGTGGTCAGGGACGACACCCGCCACCGCAATCCCCTGCGCATCTGGTGCGACAACAACGAGTACACTTCGCTGGTGCACGGTCGCATCTACCTTTCGACCGGAGAGGGGAGTTTCCTCTACGACCGCGAATCTTTCGGGACGGACGACTATACCGTCATGCGCAACTACTTCGCCAATCCGCAGTACCTGACGGAGACCGCCGCTTCGGACATGATCCAGATCGACGACAAGTTCCGCATCTTTCTGGTGGACGGTTACGCGTACGTATACAGCATTTCTTCGGTCAACACGGGCTATTTCGGCAATCCGGTCAACCGTTATGCCGAGAGCTATGACTACGTGCGCATCGGCGACCGGATCGCCTACAACCTGAGCGGCGGAAGCGGCGCCGGGTCCATCACCACCGTCATGCTCTACAACGACGACGACAAGCGTTTCTGCTACCTGATGCGCAACGACGAAACCCTGCGGAACGCCGCCGACACCGAATCGGACCTCGCCCTGTTCCCCTGGCGGACGGGGCTGGATTATGTGACGACCGTCAATTCGCGCTTCCTTTCGGGGCAGTCGGCTACGATCCTGCACGACGCCCCGGCGGGGAAATACTGGATCTACACCTACGCCTGCCTGCGGTCGGGTCCCAGCAAGGGGGCGCGTTACGAGATCGACGCTTCGGTTCCCGTGGCGGAGGCCGCGAACTGGTGCATGACCTCGCAGCACGGCTATATGCTTTACTCGGTGGGCGGCGTGCTCTACGGCTACGATTTCCGCAATGGCCGGAAGCCCGTGCAGCTGCTGGATTTCTCGCCCGCGGAGATCACGCAGATCCACGGCGACATCCACACCGTGGCCGAAGGCAGCAGCGATTGCATTTATGTCTGCACCTACGAGGCGGGCACTCCGGACAGCGGCCGCATCCGCAAGTATGCGGTGGCGGACACCGCCGACCGGATCGAACTCCAGGCCGACGAAAATACCGATTGGACGGGATTCCAGCGCATCCGTTCGCTGTGGTTCAAGGAACTGTAACACACACAACATCCGATGAATATGAATAAACAACTGATTCTGGCTGCAACCGCCGTGCTCTTGGCTTGCAGCCCGTTGCACGCGGAGCAGATGTGGCCCTTCTCCAGTAAGAAAAAGAAGGCCGCGAAGGTCGAGAAGACGGACTCCGTGAAGAAAGAGGACAAATTCGACAAGGCCGTCAAGGGCGCCCGGAAAGGCAGCGGCCTGTTCGACTACTATCTGACGAAGACGGGCGAACTGCTGCTGGCCGTCACGCCCCGCAACCTCAAAGCCAGCTATCTGCTGGCCAACCGGATTTCGGAGATCAGCCAGAATTCCAATTTCGTGGCCGGGCAGATGCTGGGCGATCCGTTCATGATCCGCTTCTCGGCCGATACCTCCAACGTCTATCTCCACAAGGTCAACCACTGGGAGCGCGTGGCGCCGAACGACCCCATCGAGAAGTCGTTCCGCCGCAACGTGCAGGACCCCATCACCCGGACCTTCAAGATCAAGGCTTCGCGCAACGACACGCTGCTGATCGACGTGACCTCGTTCTTCGTGTCGAACGACAAGCTGCTCACGCCGATCCGCCAGAGCCCGCTGGTTCCGGGCGAGATGAGTGCGACGTACGATGCCGCCGGATCGAAGCTCAAGGAGGTCAAGGTCTTCGAAAAGAACCTCGAAATCACCAGCATCCTCAATTACAACTCCGAGCCGGACGGCTACACGGTGACCGTGCGGCGGTCGATTCTCGAACTGCCCGAGGAGCCGATGAAGGTCCGCTGGCAGGACAACCGCGTGGGTTATTTCAGCTCGAAATATTACACCTACACTTCGTCGAAGGACAAGCTGCTGACGCATGAGATGATCCACCGCTGGCGCATCGAGCCGAAGGAGGGCGAATGGGAGAAATACTTCCGCGGCGAACTGGTCGAGCCCGAGCGCAAAATCGTCTTCTACGTTGACGACGCTTTCCCCGACAAGTGGCGCGAGGTGGTGAAGCAGGGCATCGAGGACTGGAACAAGGCTTTCGAGGCCGCCGGTTTCAAGAACGTGATGGAGGCCCGCGACTATCCCGACGATCCGTCGTTCGACCCCGACGACATCCGCTACAACTGCATCCGCTACGCCGTTACCGACGTGGCCAACGCCATGGGCCCGAGCTACACCGACCCCCGCACGGGCGAGATTCTGGTGGCCGACGTCATCTGGTACCACAATGTCATTTCGCTGGTGCACAACTGGCGTTTCGCCCAGACGGGAGCCGTCGATCCGCGCGTGCGCAAGCAGGTCTTCGACGACGACGTGATGCGCGAGTCGCTGCGCTACGTGGCCGCTCACGAGGTGGGCCACACGCTGGGACTGATGCACAACATGGGTGCGAGCTACTCTTTCCCGGTGGATTCGCTGCGCAGTCCGTCGTTCACGCAGAAATACGGTACGACTCCTTCGATCATGGATTACGCGCGCAACAACTATATCGCCCAGCGCGGCGATTTCGAGCGCGGCGTGCGGATGGTGCCGCCCCTGGTCGGCGTCTACGACATCCACGCCATCAACTGGGGATACCGCATCTTCGAGAAGACGCGCGACGCCGAGGAGGAGCTGCCGCTGCTCAACGAGCTGCTGGCCGCCAAGCGCGACGACCCCATGTATGAGTTCGGCGCACAGCAGATTTTCCTGACGCTCGATCCCACCGACCAGTCGGAGGACTTGGGCAACGACCATATCAAGGCGGGCAATTACGGTATCGAGAACTGCAAGTACATGATCGCCAACCTCTGCGACTGGTTCGCCGAGGAGAACCGCGACTATAAGAATATCCAGTCGATGTATGCCGCCGTGATCGGCCAGTATACGCGCTATCTGATGCACGTGATGCCCTATCTGGGCGGCGTGGAGTACAAGGACCTCGTGCAGGACGGACGCCCGCTGCGCGCCCTGAGCTACATTCCCGCCGAGCGGCAGAAGCAGGCTATGAAATGGCTGGTCGATCAGGTGCTTACGGCGCGTGCGTGGCTGCTGCCCCAGGAGCTGATGGACAAACTGGGCCAGCCCTCCACGATCCTCGACAACGCGGCTTCGGGTGTCGCCGGCAAGATTTTCAGCCCTGCGACCCTGGGCAGCATCTATCAGGGCGAGCGTTCGGGCCAGAAGGGGATCTATCGCGTGGACACCTATCTGAACGACGCCTACAATACGGTCTTCGCTTCGGCCGTCAGGGGCGGTTCGCTGACTGTCGAGGAGATGAATTTGCAAGGTGCCGCCGTGGCCGCGCTGCTCAAAAACAGCGGATTGACAGGCCCTTCGGGTACGGCGCTCCAACTGGGCAAGGGACTGGCCGACGACGGAAGCGCCCTGCTGGCGCAGCTGGCCGACGAGGCGCTGCCTCCGTTCGTCTGCAACCATCCCGAATGCCGCCACGACCACGCCTCGGCCGGGGAGATCTCCTACTATCGTCACGACATGAAAGGTCCGTCGCTTTCGGCGCAGGTGGGACAGCCGCTCTACGCGGCGACGCTTCGCCGGGTGCTGAGCCTCTACAAACAGCGCCGGGGTTCGGGCGACGCCCGCACGCGGGATTTCTACGAATTCCAGATCCTGAAGATCGAATCGGCGTTCAAGAATGCAAAATTATAGTCCAATTTTAATATTCGTTAGGTTATGAAAAAGATGAAATTTCTGATTCCGGCGTTCGCTTTGGTTGCGTTGACATTCGCCGGGTGTTCCGACGACGGCGACGATCAGCCCGTCGTGACCAAACTCGCGCTGGCCGATCCGGCGCAGGCTGCGCTGACGTTCGTGGCGACCTCTCCCGAGGCGCAGGTCATTGCGCTCGACACCGATGCTTCGACGGTCACGGTCGAGCAGGTGTTGGTCGAAGGCGAGGAGAAAGCCGAGTGGTGCGTGGTGACGGTCCAGAGCGCCACTCAGATCAAGGTGGCTCCTGCAAGCAACCTGACCACCGAGGAGCGTACGGCCAAATACCGTATTTCGGCCGGAACGGTAACTCCCGTGGAGTTCACCGTGACGCAGGACTTCCCCGAGCCGGTAGATGCGACCCTGTCGATTGATCTGGAGGGAGAATACGGTTATTTCTTCACGGCGCCTGCATCGGGCGGGGAGATTAGCGTTACCACGGTGACCACCAATGCGCACCTTTGGACTGCCGAACTCGATCCCGGTTTTGGCGACGAGCCCTATTGCTCGCTCAAGACCGCGTCGGGGGCCAGCGGCGACGCCCTGATAGTCACGTTCCAGCCCAATACGCAGGGCATGATGCAGAGCGGCGCTTCCGTGACGATCTCGGCCGGCAATGCGGAGCCTATTACGATCTACCTCAATCAAAACGTGCCTATGGCGACATCGGCTACGGTCTATGACGCAGACTGGGAGAATGAGTTGACATCGCCTTATGCAGTCAGCTTTGCCAAGGATAAGTTCGGTGCCGCAAATAAGCAGGAGTTCGGTGTCGATGCGAACGGAGAGTGCTCGGTGAAGGTGGTTGCCGCAGAAACTGAGACCGAGGTGACAGACGCCTGGATAGAATCTTACTATGGTACGGGATCATGGGTGATCTATGCTACCTCGGAGAACACTACCGGCGCAGAACGCAAATTGGATGTAATCCTGGTGGGAGAGAACAATAAGGTGCTCTTCCGCATGAAAGTAACGCAGGCCGGAGCGTAAGCGGTTCGGTCCTGAAAACAGCGGGGCGGTCGTATCGAACGACCGCCCCGTTTCGTGTCTTGTCCCGGCGTGTCTTACAGGAAGAGCAGGAAGAGGATCGGCACGGCGATGCCCGCCGCGAGTTCGATGCCTCCCCGGCCCCGCAGTCCGTTGCGCCCCGGAACCATCACCAGCCCCGTGAGCGTGATGACGAGCAGCGATGCGGCGAAAATGTCGGAAAAACGGGTCCACCACCGGTTGGGGTTGTAGTGCAGACGGTTCATCGAACTGATGACGGGCCTTTTGGTCAGCTTTTCGTAGACCGCCCGGCCGTTCTGCATGTCCACTTCGAGTACGGAGCCCCCTGCGACGAAAACCTTTACCCGTTGTTCGCCGCTGGCGTAGTGCTTCACGTAGCGCGCTTCGGGATCGGCTGCGCGGAGCAGTTCTTCGGCCTGCTCTCGGCTGGTTTCGGCCGGGGCGGGATAGCTGCCCGGCATCTGCAATTCCGTGCGGCGGACCGAATAGTTGCTGTTGAAGTCGCGTTTGTGGTTCAGCACGATGCCCGATACGGCGTAAACCACCACCACGCCTGCGAAAAAGTAGGAAAGGTCGCGGTGGATGATCCGCGCCCACCGGCGAATCTGCGAGCCTCGTTTAGCGCCCGGCTTCGTCGTCGATTGCATGGCAGGCGAACGTTTCGATGCGGTAAATGCTCCAATACTCCTTGCCTTCGCGTGCACGGCGGGCGGCGATCGAGTCGCGGAGTTCGCGGATCTGCCCTTTGAGCACCGCTACGGCTTCGGGATTGCCTTTGCCGCCCTCGATGCTGGCATCGAGGCGCATCTCCCAGTCGTCGAGGAACGGCAGTTCGACACGCTGTTCCGCCACAACACCTTCGACGGCTACCGTGCGGTTGGAGATCAGCGGATCGAACGACTGCATGCGTTCGTCGGCCAGCGCTTCGATCACTTGCGTCGTGTCGCTGCCCATAAGGGTGATGTGGGTGCTGCCGTGGCCGCAGGTGCTGACGCAGAGCCCTTCCACACGTACGGTGTCGCCCACCAGGGCATCGGCATCGGCGAGCAGTTCATCGACCGTCAGGGTTTCGCCGCCGGCGTTGGCGGTGCGGTTGCAGGCCGTTATGGAGATCGCGGCCAGCAGGAGGATGAAGATGTGTTTCATTTTCATGGAATCGGTTTTCGGCCGGGCAGGTCCGGGGTCCGGAGACCGTCTGCCCGAGCGCGGGTTTATGATACAAAGATAGCGATTTGCGGCCGAATGCACAAGCCGGAGATGCAGTTTCCGACTATTACGGCTTCACTTCGATCCGGGGATGTTCCGTCTCGGAGTGCCACATGTTTTCTACAATGAAACAAAGCGGTTTGTCCCGGCCCGTGGTCGCCGTCATGGTCGAGAAAGGTTTGAGTACGACGGGGTTCTGCCCCGGGAAACGGAGGATATATTGCACCGAGCTGTTGTTCGTGAGACTCAGCGTGCGCAGGCCGCTTTTCGGGTCGGTGTGGAGCATCTTCGTGCGGACCGATGCCGTGAAGAGATCTTTCAACAGCTCCTCGTCGCCGGCTATCGTGCCGAACGAGTAGGCCAGCGTGCGACGCGCCTCGATCGCCTCGCGCAATGCCTCGGGGGAGTTGTCCCGGGCGAAGATCAGCGTCATGTTGCGGCGGTGGCCCTGCATGCGGTAGGTTTCGGCCGCCGAATCGTGCATGTCGGTGTTCGCCGAGACGAACAGCTTCCGGTTCCGGGCGCGTGCGATGGCCTTGGGGTAGAACTCCGCGCCGTTCATGATCTCGATGCCGTCGATCAGTCCTTCGCCGTAGGCCCGGACCTCGAATTCCGGATGTTCGAGGCTCTTGCGCCGCCAGCCCGGGTGGTTGTGCATCACCAGCGCTCCCTGCGCCTTGGCGTTGCG
>CDZI01039776.1_pt1 | contig 12798 bp, 9 predicted proteins | sample 554811 | NCBI WGS metagenome assembly CDZI01 (sample SAMEA3182110, study PRJEB8094) | gut metagenome | biome: human; feature: gut; material: Stool; isolation source: human stools | place: Canada | collected 2013-04-23
GAAAGCATAAACGTATTGAAAGGTCCCGCGGCTACTGCCCTTTATGGTTCGCGTGGTGGTGCAGGTGCTATCATCATAACTACTAAGGCGGGACAAAGTGAGAAAGGGTTGCTTGAAGTAAGTCATACATTGCAGGCCGAAACTTACTATAATCATTTCAATATGCAGAAGCTGTATGGTGGTGGAGGATATGGAGGTACGGAAAAAGGTAACAGGGCTCAGGATATTTATGATTTGTATAGTGGTGATATTCCCGGTTTGCAAGGTGCTTATGTGTACGATTATAATGAGGACACTTCTTGGGGAGCTGCATACGATCCGGCTGTGAAATATGTCACTCCGTTGTCATTAGACGAAACCAGTGGTCATTATGGAAAACCAGCCACTTGGCAACATGGATTGGATTTGAGAGATCTTTATCGGACTGGTGTAACCAATACAACCAACGTTTCGTTTTCAAAGAGTGTGAAAGATTTTAATACCCGTGTTTCTTTCACCAATAGCTATCGTACTGGTGTGCAGCCCAATTCGGATGCTATTCGCCGTTTCTTAGGGTTCAAGACAAATTTCAAACCCACACCGTGGATGAATGTGTCATTGGATTATAAATATACTTATCGTCAGGATCATAATGCTGCCGAAAGTGGATATAACGGTTCACGTACCGTTTTGCAGGAATATACCCAATGGGGACAGACCAATGTCAATTTAAAAGATTATAAGGACTATAAACGTCCGGACGGATCATGGAGGACGTGGAATATCAACAGTGTGAATAATCAAAGTGCTGCATTCCATGATAATCCGTATGCTTTATTTCATGAATATAATCATCGCACCATTTATCAATGGAATGTATTCAGTGGTGATGTGTCTGTGGACCTTCCTTATAACTTGAAGGCAGGGGTACGCGTAAATGGTAACATACGTGGTTACATATATAGTATTTGCAACCGATTATTACTCAATATTTTGCAAGTAATAAGTCAGAAATATGGCCTTAATCTTTAATGGTACATTCTAAAGGACGAAGATTTAACGCTTTTATTGATTCTTAACTCATTAAAGTGTCAATACTGACACCTTCTCCTTCTCTCGATACAGCTTGTTCCAAAATTCCACTTCTTTTTTCATTCATTTAAACCATCACAAATGGTACTATATTTCTTTAAAAGTTGTGATGTTGTTTCGGAGGACATAATGATGAACTACATCCACCATTATGTCAAATAAGAAAATGCGCCAAGCACTGACTTTTTGTCAGTTTTTGATTGTAGAAAGACATTCGGCATATAGTTTGCCATTTTAAGTATAAACATTTTAAATTAAATTAGCATGTCCATAGTAAAGTCTTATTCATTCCCAGAGGGAGATATTCGAGGGGATATGTTCTATATCAAACATGGTTCCCGAAATTTTACTGTTATTGATTGCTATCTAAAAGATGGTGATGGGAATAATGCCCGCAAAGATGAAATTATAAAAGAGATCAAAAATGAGTCTGCTGGCAGAGTTTGTCGTTTTATATCAACACATCCGGACAACGATCATATAGCAGGCATAGAATATTTGGATGATAGTTGGGAAATTACAAATTTTTACGCGGTAGATAATAATCGTCCGACAGATGATAACGATGATAGTTTAACTCGCTACCATTGGCTACTTGCTAATAAAAATTTTGCCATAAAGCGTGGCATTAGACGTGCTTGGCTCAATGAAACAAATGACGAGAATGGGTGTTCTGGAATAAATTTCATGTGGCCCGATTTAGAAAACGAAAAATTTAAGCAGGCACTTAAACTTGTTTCCGAAGGCAAAGAGGTAAATAATATTTGCCCAATTTTCACATATAGCATAGAAAATGGTGCTACTTATATGTGGATGGGGGATTTGGAAACAGAAATGCAACAAGCATACTACGATGAATACAAAAATAATATTCCACAAGTTGACATATTGTTTCAGCCACATCATGGTCGCAAATCAGGAGCTGTTCCTAATGATTTGTTAGAGGCATTAAACCCTAAATTAATCATCATAGGTAATGCGCCATCCGAGCATATTGACTACGGTGATTCAAGGCAGACTATTACTCAAAATGCAGCTGGAGATATACGTTTTGAAAATGATGGCAAAGAAGTGCATATTTACACTAAAAATAAAATTAATAATAAGCCCACATGCCTAAAAGCTAAACAAGGAAAAGGAAATATTACGCGAACCGTTTATGGATTTTCTATTGTAGATTGGTATTATGCGGGAACGTTAGTAGTTTAAAGATGAAATACTTATGGATATAAAATACTACGATTTATTATCAAATACCATAATAGGTGTAACTATTGTGGCCACCATTAATTATCTTTTTATCGGAAATATAGAAATAGATGGTGTTGTATATCTGGCATTAGGATATTTAGCTGGATATTTTATTAATGCTATCGGAAGCCTGCTTGAAGGCTTTTATTACAAAACAATAAATGGTATGCCATCAGATAAACTGCTTACATTAGTGAATGGACAAAATTGGACAGGATGTAAGCGTGTTAAATTCTATGAAGCCGAAAAAGCAATAGCAACGTTGAAAAAAGAATTGAATGACCAACATGCCTCTGAACGGAAAATGTTCGGATGTGCCATGAGAAAAGTCAATGGATGTGAGGATTGTAGAGTTCCAGCTTTTAATGCCCAATATGCTTGGGCACGAACAATGCTTACAACAATATTGATTGCAGACACTCTGTGTGCTTTTCGTTTTTATAACGAATGGCAGTTTTGGCCGATTGCAATGATACTGTTGATTATATCATGGAATAGATTCAAAGAAAGAGGCTATTATTATGCAAGAGAAGTTCTTAATGAATATTTGAAGCGAACTGACAAAAAAGAATGATTTTCACACATAGGGCTAAGGCTGATTTCTGTTATTTCACTGCAATGTATGGCAATGTTTGGTAATCTTATTATGATAATATTAGTCGGTAATTTGTCTCTGTTGTCGAATACATCATTGATGTTAAGTTAATGAAACGTGAGGTTCAAATAATAGTTATTTCTGGATTATGCAAGAAAATCCACGAAAAGGCATTACCTTTGTGACTGAAAAAGCAACTGCGCTAATGACCTGAAGAATAAGAATAAATAACATACGAAACTCCTTCGCTGTCTTATAGGCTTTGGTCTGCCTCGCAGGGATAGTGATGGAGTTTTGCTTTTATATACGACCATGGCAAAAAAAGCAAAAACAAAAGATGTAGCAAAGAAAACCATCGAGCAGACGTTATGGGATTCCGCAAACGAATTGCGTGGCAACCTTGATGCTGCCGAGTATAAAAGTGTTGTACTCGGACTTGTTTTTCTAAAATATATCAACGACTGCTTCAAAGTCAAACACGATGAACTGATTGCAGAGGGTGCTGGCTTTGAGGAAGACCCGGATGAATATATTGGCGATAACATATTTTTTGTTCCTGTTGATGCCCGTTGGGACAAAATTGTTAAAGCCTCACTTACTGCTGAAATTGGAGTTGTTGTGGATGTGGCAATGGAAGCATTGGAGAAAGAGAATAAGCAACTTAAAGGTATTCTTCCCAAAAACTATGCCCGACCGGAGCTTGATAAACGCCGCTTGGGTAATGTAATTGATATATTTGAAAACAACCTGCATTTTACCGGTTCTGAAGCTCGCGATGTACTTGGGCGTGTATATGAGTATTTCCTTGGAGAATTTGCCCGCGAAGAAGGTAAGAAAGGCGGTGAGTTCTATACGCCTTCCTGTGTTGTCCGTACCATAGTTGAAGTTATCCAACCTTACAAGGGTAAAATTTTTGACCCTGCCTGTGGTTCGGGAGGTATGTTTGTGCAGAGTAGTAAGTTTATCGAACGACATCGGGGTAATATCAATCAAATATCTGTTTATGGGCAGGAACTCAACAGCAACACGTGGAGGTTGGCACAAATGAACCTTGCCATTTGTGGTATTGAAGCCAACTTTGGTGATAGTTCCGGTGATTCTTTCCACGATGACAAGCACCCGTTTCTCAAAGCGGACTTCGTAATGGCTAATCCACCGTTCAATATTTCTAAATGGGGTGGCGACCAATTACGAGATGACCCACGCTGGCAATATGGAATACCACCGGAGGGTAATGCCAACTTTGCATGGATGCAGCATATGCTATACCACTTGGCAGACAATGGACGTATCGGTCTGGTTCTTGCTAACGGTTCGTTATCATCACAGCAAGGCACAGAGGGAGAAATCCGTAAAAATATTGTCAAAGCCGATTTAGTGGAAAGCATTATTGCCATGCCATCGCAATTATTTTACAATGTGCAGATACCTTGTTGTCTGTGGTTCTTGACAAAGAAGAAGGCACAACCGGGCAAAACGCTTTTTATAGATGCCCGTAACATGGGTTATATGAAAGACCGTACGCACCGTGAACTTTCTTGTGGAGAAGAAACAGAAGACCATGGCAATGATATTGCACGCATAGCAGATACCTTTGAACAGTTTCGTGCCGGGACGCTTGAAACTGAAAAAGGTTTTTCTGCTATTGCCACTATTCAAGATATAGAAAAGCAAGACTTTATTCTTACTCCCGGACGTTATGTCGGTATTGCTGAAGTGGAGGAAGACGGAGAACCTTTCCAAGAAAAGATGGAACGCCTTACTTCCGAACTTTCGGATTTGTTTGCCCAATCACATACGCTTGAAGATGAAATTCGTAAACGGTTGGCAAGTATCGGTTTTACCGTCAAATGAAACGACTTCTACTCTTCGTTAGATTCACATTAATAACGAGGATATGAAAGAAAAATTAATTCAGGAAATCAGCACCGCAATGGCAGAAGTATTAAGTTTTGAACAAGTAGCTCACCTTAATAGTGTGTTGCTTCAAGTTGTAAGCAAATACACTATTACAGAGGATGGCGAGACCCTGCACGAAAATGCAGCGTCTAACGACCGTTTGCTTGATATATTTCTGTCGGCAAAACAAGTGGAGGGTTGCACTACTCCGACAATCAAATACTACGGTTCTACCATTCGGCAACTATTCAAAAAGATGCCTAAGAAGATAACCGACTACACGACAGAAGACATCAGAGCCTACCTCGCTGTATTCCAAAGAAAGAACAAATCAAGCAAAGTGACCATTGATAATATCCGTCGGATATTTTCGTCATTCTTCGCTTGGCTTGAAGAAGAAGACTATATTGTCAAAAGTCCTGTCCGCAGGATACACAAGGTAAAAACTGGGACACAGGTGAAAGAGGTGTTGAGTGATGAGAATATCGAACAGCTACGGGATAGTTGTACCAAAATTCGCGACCTTGCCATTATTGATTTGTTGGCTTCTACGGGTATGCGTGTGGGTGAACTGGTGAAGCTCAATCGTGAAGACATCAATTTTTCCGAGCGCGAATGTATTGTTTTCGGCAAAGGCAACAAGGAACGTATTGTTTACTTCAACGCCCGTGCAAAAATTCATTTGCAACAATATTTGACTTCTCGTAAAGACCGGAACAAAGCACTTTTTGTTTCGTTGGCAAAACCGCATAAACGGCTTGAGATTTCGGGCGTGGAAACCCGTTTGCGCAAAATCGGTCGTTTGGCAAAAATCGTACGTGTTCACCCTCATAAGTTCCGCCGTACCTTGGCTACTATGGCTATAGACAAAGGTATGCCTGTGGAGCAAGTGCAACGCTTGCTTGGTCATGTCAAGATTGACACCACCATGCACTATGCGATGGTTAATCAAAATAATGTCAAACTCTCTCACCGTAAATTTATAAATTAGCATGTGGTATTGTTCGACATATGGTAGAAGCACACCTTTTTTCCAAAATAGACACGGAAATGATAATTTAGAGCAGCAGGCACAAGCGTTGTTCAAGTCGTGGTTCGTGGATAATTCCAATCCTAATTGGGAAGAAACGTCATTGTCGGAAGTGGCTTCTTTCGTTGGTGGATATTCATATACAGGCGAAGAATTGACCGATTGCTCAAATATAGCCATGGCAACCATAAAAAACTTTGGGCGAAATGGAGGCTTTAAAGCTGATGGTTTTAAGGAAATTAATCCTTCTGCGAAACTTAAAGAATGCCATTATGCTAATTTAGAGCAGCAGGCACAGGCGTTGTTCAAGGCTTGGTTTGTGGATTTCGAGCCGTTCAGGGACGGTGAATTTGTCAATTCTGTATTGGGGAGTACTCCTAAAGAGCTACCAATAACATATATTGAAAATATACCTCATAATATAGAAAGCGGGAAAAGACCGAAAGGTGGAGCTACATTGATAGGCGTTCCGAGCATTGGAGCAGAAAACATTAAGGGGCTGGGATATTATGATTACTCTAAGACAAAATATATCCCCGAAGAATATGCTCAAACGATAAAAAAAGGAAAAATTAATGGATATGAACTATTGATTTACAAAGACGGGGGCAAGCCGGGGTATTTTATTCCAAATTTCACTATTTTTGGAGAAGGATTCCCTTTCAATGAAATGTATATCAATGAACACGTTTTTCTTTTGGACTTAATGGACTGTGGCTATAATGTGTTTGCTTATTTTTATATGCAAACACCATACATTATGAACCAATTAAATTCAATTGGAGGTAAGGCTGCGATTCCCGGAATTAATACTAAAGATGTTGAATGTTTGCCCATATACTCAAATGAAAGCCCTTATGTGAAAAAGTTTGGCGAAATAGTTCTACCTTTCATCAAAACGATACTTTCTAACAGCCTTGAAAATGCAAAACAGGCAAAAGTGCGTGACACACTTTTACCAAAGCTAATGTCAGGTGAGTTGAAAATTAATGAAATAGAAACCGAAAAATAATTATGGATAAATCAATCGGCATATTAGATAAGGATTACTCTTTATGGGTTGATGAGCTTGTAAAGCGTTATCGTGGTAGCCAAATCAAGGCAGCAATAAAGGTGAATAAAGAACTGCTGCGCTATTATTGGGAGCTTGGTAAAGATATTGAGGAGAAACAAGCAGATAACAAGTATGGCAGTAAGTTTTACGCTACATTAAGCCGTGACTTGCGTCATGAAATGCCTGATGTTGAAGGACTGTCCGAAACTTCAATTCGATACGCAAAGCGATTTTATACCCTTTATAACCAACAGGTTGCAATTCTTCCACAAGTTGTGGAAGAATCTGAAAAGGAAAATCTTCCACAACTTGTGGAAAGATTATACTCCGATTTGTTTTCAATACCTTGGGGGCATCACCGCTATATCATAGACAAATGTTCCAATGATTCAAGTAAGGCTTTGTTCTATGTACGCCAAACATTGGAAAATGGTTGGAGTAGAGATATATTGCTGAATATGTTGGGTACAAATCTGTATGAGCGAAGTGGTAAGGCTCTGACAAATTTTAAGAATACACTTCCAGATGTGGATAGCGATTTGGCACAGGAATTAACACGCGACCCCTACGATTTCTCTTTCACTGGTTTGCGTGGGAAATACAATGAACGCAAACTGAAAGATACACTGCTGACCAATATCACTAATTTTTTGTTGGAACTTGGTACCGGATTCGCCTATGTAGGCAAAGAGTATCGCTTGCAAATAGCTGAGAAGGAAAAATTTATAGACCTGCTTTTCTATAATCTCAGATTATCTTGCTATGTCGTAGTTGAAGTAAAAATCGGAGAATTCGATTTTGCTGACGCAGGTCAGTTGGGTGGTTACGTTGTCGCTTGTAATCATCTACTTCGCAAAGAGGGACGAGACAATCCCACAATCGGATTGCTTATTTGTAAGCAGAAGAACAACACATTGGCTCAATATGCGCTGGAATCAAGCAGCCAGCCTCTCGGAATATCCGAATATGAGCTTGAAAAGCTCTATCCTGAAAAGGTTGAAGGTACAATGCCATCAATCAAAGAGATAGAAGATAAATTGGATGGTCAAACTAACTGCTAAATTCTCATTTATGGAAGAATATAAATTATCAGATATTGCAGAGGTACGGACTGGTCCTTTTGGCAGTCAATTACATAATGAAGACTATGTTTCGACTGGAACTCCTATAGTAACAGTTGAGCACTTAGGGAATAGGCGATTTTCAAAACAAAATCTGCCATTGGTCTCTGATGATGATAAAAAGAGGCTTTCTAAATATTTGCTACAAGAGGGGGATATAGTATTTAGTCGCGTTGGCTCTGTAGATAGATGCTCATATGTAACTTCGGCTGAAAATGATTGGCTTTTTTCTGGTAGATGCTTGCGCGTTAGATGTGGCAATAATTGCCATCCATTATTTTTATATTACTATTTCTGCAAAGAGTCTGTTAAGCAATATATTAAGAGTATAGCAGTTGGTGCAACAATGCCTTCTATTAACACAAAGCTAATGGCTGAAATACCTATTTTATTGCCAAAACTTGAAGAGCAGAGATGTATTGCTGATATTCTTTCATCCTTCGATGATAAAATTGAACTGAACCGCCGTATAAATGATAATTTAATTCCAATCTATTATGCCTAATACGTTCCATTTTACAGAAGATTCATATGAGCAATCAATAATCTCATTGTTCAAGGGAATGGGCTATGAATATCATTATGGTCCGGAACTTGAAGCCGAAACAGGTAGGGAACTTACTGATGCAACCATACCGGGAGTATTGCGTAAGGCAATGTTGGTCATCAATGGAACAGACAAAGCCGCAGCCGTAGATGAAGCCATCCGTCAAATACGCGAACAATTCAGTTTACCTTTGGTTGGTGCGAATATTACTCTTACCGATTGGATACAAAACGGTTTGGATGTGACTTTTAAGACTGCTCAAGGCACATTACGCAGCGACCATATCAAGATAATCGAAACGAACCCTGACCATATAGACAATAACTCTTTTGTTGTAGCTAATCAATGGACTGTAGTAAATGGCAAATCTACCAAACGTGCTGACATCGTGGTATTCATCAACGGTTTGCCTATCTCCGTCTTTGAATTGAAGTCTCCTTCTCGTGAAGTTACTAATTCGGAGGAAGCCCACCAACAGTTGCAAAACTATATGCGTATTGTTCCACAGCTCTTTACTGCTTGTCAAATGCTCGTAATAAGTGATATGGCAGACACTCGGGTGGGTACGATTACTGCACCACTCGACCGATATATGGAGTGGAAAACCACAGACGGAAGTTATGAAAGCACGGCATTTGCCGATTTTGAAACTTTCTTCAATGGTATCTTTGTCAAACATCGTTTCATTGATATTATTGCTGATTTTACTCTCACGATGGGAGTGGATAAAAAAGCCCGTATTCTTGCAGGCTATCATCAATATTTTGCTGTAAAGAAAGCTCTCGAATGTACCAAGCAAGCCCTGCAACGTAAAGACGGAAAAATCGGTGTATTTTGGCATACACAGGGCTCAGGTAAAAGTCTTTCGATGGTGTTCTATGCCCACCAGCTTTTAAAGAATCTGTTGAGTGCAACCCTGCTTGTACTAACTGACCGTCTTGACTTGAATGATCAACTGCACAGTACCTTTGCAGCTTGCAGCGATTATTTACGTCAAAAGCCTGTCAAGGCTACCGATGGAGAACATTTATATGAATTGCTTGAAAAGCGTAAAAGTCACGGTATTATCTTTGCCAATATCCAGAAATTCAAAGACCGTGAAAAATTAATCACCAACCGTTCTGATGTGATTGTGATTAGTGATGAAGCCCACCGTACACAATCAAACACCAAAACAAAAATAGATACTGAAACAGGAGAGTTGAAACTCGGTTTTGCAGCTATTGTGCGTAAACTTTTGCCTCATGCCGCATTTATCGGCTTTACGGGTACTCCCATCGAACAAGACGATAACGATACAAGGGAGGTTTTCGGCAACTATATCGACATTTACGATATGACCCAAGCTGTGGAAGATGGGGCAACTGTTCCTGTCTATTATGAAAGCCGCCTGCTGAAATTGGATTTGGATGATGACACACTCAGATTGCTTGACAGCGAGTATGACAAACTTGCTGAAGAGGGGGCGGAGGAGCAGGACATTAAACGCTCCAAGGATGAAAATGCACGGCTTCATGCCCTGCTTTCAGCCCCGCAGACTATTGACACATTATGCAAGGACATCATAGACCATTACGAGAATAACCGTGCCGACCTGCTTACAGGAAAAGCCATGATTGTAGCGATTGACCGAGCCACCGGGATAGACATCTATAAAAAACTGATAGAACTTCGTCCACAGTGGAAAGAGATTATCGCTGTGGTTATGACGCAAGGAAACCAAGACCCCGTAGAATGGAACGATATTATCGGCTCGGGCGCAAGGAAGGAGGAGCTGGCTCGCCAGTTTAAGGATAACAACTCATCCCTGAAAATCGCTATTGTCGTGGATATGTGGCTCACGGGATTTGATGTGCCCTCGCTTGCAACAATGTATGTTTACAAGCCGATGAAAGGACATAATCTGATGCAGGCTATCGCTCGGGTAAACCGTGTATTTCCTGAAAAAAGCGGCGGTTTGGTGGTGGATTATATCGGTATTGCCAAAGCTCTGAAAAAAGCCATGCACGATTATACAGGACGCGACAAAAAACGCTTCGGAGACCCAAATATCAAGACAACCGCTTATCAGCAGTTTGTTTCAGCTTTAAAGCGATGTCGGGAATGTCTGAACGGCTATGATTATTCTGCTTTTTCTGATTGTTCAAATCTGCAACGAGCCAACCTCATTAGAGGTGGTGTAAATGTGTTACTTGATAAGAATAATCTTGTCCCATCAGAACCTGCTGCTCAAGATAAAGTTTCTTCTGAAGCTCAAAAAGTCTTTATGGAAGAAAGCAAGCGTTTGTCGCAAGCGGCTTCACTTTGTCGCAGTTTGCTGACTCCTGCTGAGCGTTTTGAAGAGGCATATTTTGAAGCTGTAAGGACATTACTGTCACGTCTTTCCGGGAATAAGCAGATTACTCGAAAAATCCATAGATGAGCGTATTACGCAGTTGCTCAAAGTCGCAATCAAAGCAGATGGCGTGGTGGAAATACTCAATACCAAAGGCTCTGAATTTTCTCTTTTTGATGAGAATTTCCTGAAAGAAATTGCCGAGATGAAAGAGAAAAACTTTGCACTCGAACTGCTCAAACGCTTGCTTGAAGAGCATATAAAAAAGCACGCTAAAAAGAGAATGGTTGAAGCCGAGAAATTCAGCGAAATGCTCGATGCCCGTCTTGCCGAATATTTGCGTGGATTGATTTCCAACGAGGAAGTTATCAAGGAACTGCTTAAAATGGCACAAGAGTTGAAAGCTAATGCAGAACAAGCGTCTGAATTGGGGCTGACCGAAGAAGAACAAGCTTTTTATGATGCCTTGACAAAACCGCAAGCTGTACGGGATTTCTATGAAAACGACCAACTTGTTGCTATGGCAAAGGAATTGACTGAAGCCTTACGCAGTAGTAAAACCATTGATTGGCGACAGAAAGAATCAGCTCGTGCCAAGATGCGCTCTCTGGTAAAACGATTGCTCAAAAAGTACAAGTACCCGCCTGAAGAACAAGAAGCAGCCCTCGAAACCGTTATCCGTCAATGCGAACTTTATGCGGATTCAGATGACGAAAGTTAGCGTAAAATAGAACAAGATAGCCTAATGGAATCCTAAAACTCTATTAGGCTATTCTTATTGCAAAAAGTTATTATACAAATTAAGAGAATTATCTTCTCATAGAAAAACCTCTTTTCTGCTGTTGGTCATAATGTCCCTCTACCACATTATCTACTTCCCGTCTGGCTTTGATTTGCTCCCGATTGTCAAACCCGCCCTTTTGCTTGGCTGTGAAATACAGGAAATCACCTGCCGCCCGATGTGATTGCCTGTCCTCCCCAAACAGGTTAAGGGCACTTTTGATGTCCGACACCTGTTCCGTATCAAAACGGGGCTTGTAATAATCACGGGCAAAATGAACAATACAGTGAACAGCCTTGCGGAAGATGTCGTTTGTTTTTAGCAGCAGGAAACTGAGGCAGCCGATGATATGGCTTTGCCATGCAATCCGGTTTTTAAGCCTTGTGGTTTCCTGTGCATGTTCTGCTTCCTTGCGGCTCAACTCTGATTGATGCCTACTTTCCAGTTTCATCAGTTCCCGGTGGTGGTCACTCTGTATGGTCTGGATTTTATCCTGTAACCGCTCAATGGTTTCCTCGTGCGTGGAAATTTCGCTGCGCAAATCCTCTATTTCATTTTTCAGGGCTTTCGATTTCCCGGTAGCCCAGCCGACAGCGGCATTCAGAAGTTCGCTCCCTTTTTCCCTGTTCAGCTTGGAGCGTTTCTCGCTGATAGCCCTGTCAAGGTATTCACTCTGCCGTTCCTTTTCATTTGCCTTTTCGATAAGGGCGTTGGTTATGGTTTCCGTTTCCTGCATTTTCTTATTCGCTATTTCCAACTGATGCTCCCTGTACTGCCTTGTAGCGTCAAGACGCTTCATTTCCTCTTTCTGCTTCTCAATGATGAAATCGTTTCGCTCTAAATGTATCTTGCCTGTAACAGCCTTTGACTGCCCACGCTCCATCAGGAGAATGTCGGATGCCAGACTTTGCATTTCGGTCATATCCTCGTCATTGAGCTTGCGGCTCTTGCCTGTGTCATGGTTCATCCAGTCGAACACGATATGCGCATGGTAATTTGGCTTGAACCATTTTTCGCCCACCTTGAAACTTTCTTTGTCTTCTTGGGTGGGTTGTCCGCCCAGCCAATGCCCCTCGTCTTTGTGCAGGAAGATTTGGAGCGGTGTGATGCCCCA
>CDZI01029875.1_pt1 | contig 12749 bp, 9 predicted proteins | sample 554811 | NCBI WGS metagenome assembly CDZI01 (sample SAMEA3182110, study PRJEB8094) | gut metagenome | biome: human; feature: gut; material: Stool; isolation source: human stools | place: Canada | collected 2013-04-23
GACCAGGACGTGTCTCCAAGCCTTTGATGCCATTTTCTTCATAACGTTTTACCCATGTGTAGACAGTAGGTACTGTTACCTCAAGCATTTCTGCTATTTGGGGCGCTGATTTACCTTCTGACTTCAGCAATATGGATTTGCATCTGATACGAAAACTATGAGTAGGGCCATTATGATAGCCTTTCTCTAATTTGAGGCGATCAACCTCTGATAATTCAAGTACTTTTATTGGTTTCATAATTCTATTTTTCTATAAAACGGAAAATGAACCATATTAGTACTGATATATATAAATAATTTAGATCACCTACTTATCATAACTAAATCCGTTTAATACTGGATTTTTATCGTTCCACCCGGGTGGAACGATAAAATTGATACTTATATGTTTAAAATAATACATTGACAAATTTACAAACTCAATATGTATGCAAAATACGTAAAAAACAAATTCCACAACACTATACCTTCAAGAAAATCCGTTGCTTATACATCACCCAAAGGATAAAAAAGACAATCGAAACTTCACTGAAGACTATGAGAAGAGGATAAAAACTCCCCAGATATTGCTCAAAACCGAACAACAACGACTCGCCGATACAGTTGAAACGAATCGTTTCGGCCAGCATATAAGCTACGATCGAATTCATTCCATATACTTTCAACCATGTGATATGCTGACGATGCCCTTTGTAGTCAACCCAATAATAAAACAAGCCCATCAGCAAGAAACAATATCCGCTGCTGACAAACACCATCGAGCTCGTCCAAATCGTTTTAATCACCGGAAGTATTTCATTCCAGATCCAACCCAAAACAACCAAAGCAACACCAATACCCAGAAATAACTGTACCTTTTTCTTCTCGGCCAATTCATGACTTTTGGCTATATATCCGGCAAACATACCCGACATCACAGTAACCACAAAATTCAAGCTGCTTAAGATCCAGGTATAATAATAACCTTCAGCAAAGACAACAACTCCGTCTTTTACTTCCGCAGAATCACGGAACCGGCCCATTACTGCCCGGTCAATCCATTCACATAAGTTTCCATCGGGTGTATAATCGCCACCGCCATATGAACCGACTTTGATAAATTGCATGGCGGCCCAATAAATCAGTAATAAAACAAAAGAAATAATGATTTGCGTACGCCGGGAAGTATATAAATAAAGAAGGGCTGACACCAGATAACCAACTGCAATCGTCTGCAATGTATTCGTATAAAAATAGATATGAGACGGATCCAACGCACGCAGGTTTCCTTGTACGATCATACCGAACAACCAGAGCAGTAAAACACGTTTCACCAGACGACGGATCAAAGGCTGTTTGTCCGGATCTTTTTTATAACGGGAATAAGCAAACGGGATCGTAATTCCCGACATAAAAAGGAACAAAGGCATAATTAAATCCCAAGGAGAAAAGCCCGTCCAGGCCTGATGTTGAAACAACCATTCGCAAGAATTCAACCAGGGAATATCTGCCGCCCGAATGAACGAACGAATTAACGGACCAAAAGCTACCAAGAAAAATAAGTCCAAACCTCGAAGCGCATCCAACGATTCCAATCGTTTCGGTAATGTCTGTTTTTCCATGAGAAATAAGATTTATAAGTATTCAATAATTATAGCATAGTCTTGATACAAGGAATAAATGGTTCCCAAAAACGAATCCGGCTTTTATGCATAAAACCATGACATCCCATCGGAAGCTGTTTATGATTCAGATAATGGCAGACTTTCGGTTTCAAATCATAGGCAAACTGTAAAGCCTCTTCTACAGTCGGATACTTTAATTCCTTAGGGATCAACGCCCAGAATATATCTTCGTTATAAAGTCCATCTCCAGGTCTCGACAAGAAATAGGCGATTTCAGAAGCATACGACCGACATGCCACCTTGAAAGCTTCTACTTTACGCAAACATAATCCGCCATTACCAATCTTTCCATACATCTGCGAACGGATAATCCGCTTGGATGCAAACAAGTATTTCTTCAGTTGCAGAAACTGTTTGAAAGGAAAGTAATTATAACGAGGTCTTGTAGGCCAAGGAGCCGCCACCAAATCGTAGCCAGTCTCACACCAACGCAATACCTCATCACGGAAAATCCAAGCATCCAAATGACAAATAAGGATATAAGTCGTATCGCCAAACAAATCATAAAAGGATTCAGACATCATCATCCGGTTATATCCTGCAATTCCATTTTTTGTACCGAGCCATTCAGAGGACACATTCATAATCTCAGCTTGTGGATAAAGTACCATTAAGTCATGAAGATCCACATCTTCCGGCTTCAGCCAAACAATAGGATAAGCAGCTAATACCTGCATCGTATTAGCTAACGACGCCCGTTCCCAATCTTTCAGTTCATCCCGATAAATCGGTATCACAACTTTTACCTGACATATATCCTTCTGCATATCTAAATAGAATGAAAATTCACTACTCCAATAACAAAAAAAAGCGACCCTTTTACAGAATCGCCTACATACTATATAAGAATAGTAAAGAAAGTGACTCGGGTGGGATTCAAACCCACGACCTTCAGAACCGGAATCTGACGCTCTATTCAGCTAAGCTACCGAGCCAAAGACTGCGCAAAAGTATAAAGAATAAATGGAGAAAACAAATTATCCGAAGATATTTTTATAAAATTGATATTTTGAAAGATCATAAACAGCATACACTATCATTTTGCAATAAAATATGCGAATACTATTGATAATTTCACATTAATCATTACCTTTGCTGCACATCATAAAAATTACAGATACTTAAAACGTATAAAATATGAGTTATTTAATCAAACCGGCAAAATATAAAGCAATCTTAAATTTGCCTCAAACAGAAATGGGGATTAAGGTAATTAAGGAGTTTTTCCAACAAAACCTTTCCTCAGAACTGCGTCTGCGTCGTGTGACTGCACCGTTGTTCGTTCTGAAAGGCATGGGTATTAATGATGACTTGAACGGTGTTGAACGAGCTGTTACCTTTCCCATCAAAGATTTGGGCGACGCGAAAGCTGAAATCGTTCATTCACTGGCAAAGTGGAAAAGACTGACTTTGGCTGATTATCACATCGAAGAAGGATATGGTATTTATACAGATATGAATGCCATCCGTTCTGATGAAGAACTGGGTAACCTGCATTCTTTGTATGTCGATCAATGGGATTGGGAACGGGTTATGAAGCCAGAAGAGCGCAACATCGACTTCCTGAAAGAAATTGTTGAACGGATCTATGCGGCTATGGTTCGTACCGAATACCTCGTTTACGAGATGTTTACGGATATAAAACCTGTTCTTCCGCAGAAAATTCATTTCATCTATGCCGAGGATCTTTTGCAAAAATATCCTACCTTTACGCCTAAAGAACGCGAAGATGCTATTACGAAAGAATATGGAGCGGTCTTTATCATCGGTATCGGTTCCAAATTAAGTAATGGCGAAAAGCACGACGGACGTGCTCCTGACTACGATGACTGGTCGACCGTATCTGCGGATGGACATGTCGGACTAAACGGTGATTTGCTGGTATGGAACGAGGTGTTAAACCGCGCGCTTGAACTTTCATCAATGGGTATTCGTGTCAATAAAGAAGCATTGCTCCGACAATTGGCATTGACAGGTACAGAAGACCGGAAGAATTTATTCTTCCATCAGCGGCTGCTTAACGGAGAATTACCACAGAGCATCGGTGGTGGTATCGGACAAAGCCGCCTTTGTATGTTCTATCTCCGCAAAGCTCACATCGGAGAAATCCAGGCAAGTATCTGGCCGGAAGACATGCGTCGGGAAGCTCGCGAGGCAGGTATCAACTTAATTTAATAGAAGTCAGTGTTGGAAGCCAGGTCGTTTCCGGCTCTTGGCTTCTAACAACGACAAATATGGATGTAAAGATTGAACAAAGCTGGAAAGAACAACTGGCCGACGAATTCGAGAAGCCTTACTTCAAAACATTGACGGATTTCGTCCGCCAAGAGTATAAAACTACCCAAGTCTATCCACCCGGACCCTATATTTTCAATGCCTTTCAACATTGTCCGTTCGACCGTGTGAAAGTGGTTATCCTAGGACAAGACCCATATCATGAGCCAGGACAAGCTCACGGACTTTGCTTTTCCGTACAAGACGGCGTGCCTTATCCGCCTTCTCTCGTGAATATCTTCAAGGAAATTGAGAGTGATTTAGGCAAACCCATGCCGGCCAGCGGCAATTTGCTACGATGGGCTGATCAGGGCGTGCTGTTGCTTAATGCCACACTTACCGTCAGAGCACATCAGGCCGGATCACATCAGAACAAAGGATGGGAAATTTTTACCGACGCTGTTATCCATAAGCTGGCAGAATCTCGCCATCATTTGGTTTATATCCTGTGGGGATCGTATGCACAAAAGAAAGGAGCTTTCATTGACAGCAGCCGTAACCTGGTCTTGAAATCGGCACATCCGTCACCTCTTTCTGCCTATCGGGGATTCTTCGGCAACAAACATTTCAGTAAAGCCAACGATTATCTGATTGCCACAGGACAAGAACCGATAGACTGGTAAACTGATTATTTTACCAATCATACCTTCAGTGAAGGTTAGCCTTAATACCACTGCTGACCTTCACGATAACTGCTGCTCTGATTGTACTTCAAGTCTTTCAACAACGATGAGCTGACAGCAACAGAAAAGGTATATGACTTGTACGGACCGATCGGGATAAAGCTGGCCGTCATCTGGAAACAGTGCATGTTTCGGGTAATATTACAAGTCATATAAGATACCTTATGTGTATCAAAATCGTAGGTCGCATTGAAGTTAAAGCTCCAGTTCTTGGTAGGCTGGATATTACCATTGAAGCTCAAAGCATGGGTTAAGGCATACTTATACTCCATCTTTTTAGGATCGAATTCGTTACTGTATCCCAAACTCATACTATAATTGAACGACAAACTCCAAGGTACTTTGGCCATATAATAACCATCTGCATCATATTCTCCATCTTCTTTCTTCTTGCCCAATAGACGCGAACTCTTTTTATCTCCGTCTTCCGGACCATTCATATCCGCATTGTCTGCATTCGATTCAGCACCGGTAGCATCTCCTTCGCCCTTTTTCTTCGAATCGCCACCACCTCCAAACCATTTCTTGAAGGTATCATTATTAAAGGTATAAGAGAAGCTGGTTCCGGTCTGCTTCAATCGTCCGATTCCCTTACCAGCTTGCCAACGTGGAATATCTACTTTGTATGCACGACCTGTTTGTTCATTATATTTATAGGTATAAGTATCGAATGTTCCGTTCAGGTTCAAAGTATAGTTTTTCGAAAGTTTCAGACGCAGACCAACCGACAAATCACTCCATTTGAAAGAATCGGCTACCATGTTATAGCTCATTCCCAACGATAATTTATCAATCAGACTGATCTTCTTGAAACCGGTCGAATCTTTATCCGAACGGACTTTCATTTCCAAGTTGTTATTGATCGAGAAGTTAACTGATCCAGACTTTCCCGACGATGGCGGAGAGAAGATCTGATTCGCAAACGGAGAATATTGTACATGCACGTCTTCTCCCTGAGCATTGGTATATACATAGTCTTGCCAGAATCCATATTTAGAATCACCAAAGTCCGGACGCGCACTCAAGCTGATAGAAGGCTCGAAACGGTGACGTATCATTTCGATCTTCTTACCTCCGAAGAAAGGAAGCGGCTTGAAGAAACCATACAACGTAGTAGATGCCGAAATCGAAGCATCATATTCGTAGGTACGATAAAAACCGTACGTCGTATCTACCGGAGCCATGGCCTTTTTCTGCATATCATACGCCTGTTCCACTTTGTGTGTGTACCAGTTCTCACTATAATTGAACGAAGGCGAGATATTCAAATACTTGAAAAGCGTAAACGTTGCACTGACCGGAATCTTGTGCTGCATGGCATTATTCCAGTCTCTGATCAAGTTCGACTTAAACAAAAGATTCTCTTTCGTATTGATACTGTTACGCAAATATCCGGTATATGACATAGAAATCTTCTCATACCAACGCTCTTTTCCCACAGCATGTTTCCGCTTGAAAGGATAAATACGGCTTAAAGTGAAAGTCACATCCGGCAGAGTCACCGAGATAGAAGAGTCACGCGAAGTCTGGTTGATAGACATCGTAGCCGAAATAGATAAAGGATTATTAGGGAAACGCTGGGAGATGTTCACACTTGAGCTCTTGGTATTGCTCGTCGCATTCGGATTATACAATCCCATCATCTGGTTGCGGTCGTAGCTACTGGTCGAGAAATTGACACTCGCCGAGAAGGATCGGTAAGGATTCGCCTTGGCATCCTGCGAATGCGTCCAGGTAATTTTGAAGTCTTTCGACTTGCTATAATCCGGCAAGCCCTTATCGCCATATTTGGAAACCAGATAAGAAGCCAGAAAACTACCTGAATACTTATACCGCTTCCGATAATTAGACTTGGCAGACAATCCCCACGAACCTTTCGTATAAATCTCACCGGTCAGGGCCAAATCCATATAATCGCTTAAAGCAAAATAATACCCGCCGTCCCGCAAATAGAAACCACGGGCCGATTCATCTCCGAAAGTCGGCATCAAAATACCAGAAGAATAGGTATCCGAGAAAGGGAAAAAGCAAAAAGGAAGTCCCAACGGATAGATCGGAACATCCTCAAACACCAAATAAACCGGACCGGTTACAATATTCTTTTTCGGACGAACCTTAGCCTTCGTCATCTGGATATAGAAGTGCGGATGCTCATGTTCATCACAAGTTGTATATTTTCCGCCCACCATATTCAAGGCATCCGTTTCGGTTTTCTTGGTCTTTCCGGCTGTTACGTAGCCTTCACCCTGCTGGGTAATAACGTCTGTGATATAACCTTTCTTTGACTTGAAGTTATAACGCATCGTCTTCGATTCATACTGGTCACTCCCATCGATAAACAAAGGATAACCAAACTCATCCCCTACCGAGTCAAGTCCGAACTTGGCATATACCAAGCTGCTGTCCATGTTCATCTCGATATTTTCGGCCTGCAACTGAATCTGTTGGTACTTTACATCACCTTCACCAAACAGATAAGCCATATTGCCGGCCGTCATCACAATCGAATCTTTCGCTTTATAATCGACTGGTGCCTCCAGACCTGCCTTTTTCGTCGAATCGGCCGGAGCAATAGAATCCTGTGCTACCGAATCAACCCGCAAGGTCGCATCGGCAACTGCCTGATCTGACGTATAAGAAGGAGAAGTCTTTCGTTGGGCAAACAAGCCCCAGCTTCCTAAGATATAGACAAATAGGGTTAATAGAACTCTATATTTCATTCACGTTAAAATTCACCGTAATCAATTACAGGTGGCAAAGGTATAATAAAATACGGAGCGAAGCCCAATTATTCCCCTAAAAAGAGTTTACACCATGTGTCAAATTGTGAAACAGTCTCTTCCCCATACTTGGAAAGACTCTTATGAATCTTCTCGGGCGATTTTTCTTTATCCAATTTCGTCTTACTGAAAAACTTGTCGGCAAAGCAAATAATCTGTTCTTCCCACGAAACCGGACGCATATCCCGATGCGGAACCGGCAAGTTCTGTTCTTCGATCATTTTCAGGGAAAGTCCGGTCCCGGTATGCCGTTCGCACACCAACGCATGCCTTGGATATCCTTCCGCCCTCATTAAATCTGCCCCCAAATATCCATGACAAATATACGGAGCCTCGCCATGACAGTCGATACCATCAGCGTCACATTTAAAGATTCCTATATCATGCAACATAGCAGCCTCTTCAATGAAAGTCAAATCCAAATTCAATTCCGGATGACGGCGGGCAATTTCCAATGCCTTGTCAGCCACACTCCTACTATGTACCGTTAATATATGGTATGCTTCCGAGCTCTCCGGATAATATTTCTTGATAATGTCTAACGGATTCATAAGCAACAATATTCCATTTCTTTCTTAAAATACTACAAAGATATGCATTCATCTGCATATAAAGACACGCCACATTATCTATTTTCTTACCCAATATTCATATAAACCTTTTTTCAATTAATTAATTCACCAATGTGAATTAATTAATTTACAGTTGTGATGCAATCAATTCATATTGGTGAATTAATTGCATCACTTAGGTGGATTGATTAAATAATAAGAAATATCAAACAAATCAAACGAATACATGCATTGAATATATCCGCATAGAAGGAATAGATATTCTTTTAATTTTCATTTATGTTTTTAAACATACAAAATAAAGCACTAAAAATGTTTATTTATTATATTTTTGCGCAAAAAATTCAAAGCAAAATAAAATTCCGTAAAACAGATCGATTTGTAAAGAGTGTTTTTCTAAGTTTTAAAATTATGAAAAAGAATTTTGTAAATTTAACAATAGGGGGGGGGTATTTTGTGTCTTCTTGTCCCCATGTTTTCTGCTAATGCCGAAAATTCTTTAAAGACTGATGCTTCTTTTGATTTAAGTTGTGTTTATCAAGATGAAAGGATCTCAGGAACAGTTGTGGACCAAGAAGGAAATCCTGTCATTGGAGCCAATGTAATCATTAAAGGAACACAAAATGGAACAATTACCGATTTAGACGGTAAATTCATTTTGGAGGATTGCCCAGCTAACGCAATCTTACAAGTTTCTTACATAGGTTACCAGACTCAAGAAGTTGTTCCTGAAGGCACAAGTGTCAAAGTGACATTACACGAAGACTCACAGAATTTGGAAGAAGTAGTGGTAGTGGGTTACGGTTCATCAGTCAAGAAAGACTTGACAACGGCCGTTACCAGTGTAAAAAGCAAAGACTTCTTGCAAGGAGCTGTCAACGATGCTATGCAATTGGTCGATGGTAAAGTAGCCGGAGTTACGGTAAACAGTACTGCAGCTTCCGATCCAAACTCCAGTTCTAGTATCCAAGTACGTGGAGCTTCTTCTTTAAAAGCTGGAAACAGCCCGCTGATCGTTATTGATGGTATGCCGGGAGGTGATTTGAGGAACATTGCTCAGCAAGATATTGAATCTATTACAGTCTTGAAAGACGGTTCTGCCGCTGCCATCTACGGTTCTCGTGGTGCCAATGGTGTTATTTTGGTAACAACTAAACAAGGTAGAGCTGGAAAGACAACCATTAGTTATGACGGTTATGTAGAACACGACTTTGTTGCAAGCAAACCAGAAGTATTAGATCCGGATGCTTATTTAGCTAATGTAACAGGTGCCGTTGACCATGGTTACCGCACAGATTGGTATGACGAATTAATCAATAAAAATAACTTCGGGCACAATCACAACATAGCCCTTGCAGGTGGTAGTGAATCAACCATTTTCCGTATATCAACAAACTTCAAACAAAAAGAAGGTCTGGACATTGCTTCAAAACGTAAGGAATATGGATTACGCGGTAACTTCAAGCACATCACTTTAGAAAACCGTTTAGAAGTAGGTGGTAACATTTCATACCGTATAGCCGATGAAGATAATACCGATTATGGTTCATTCAAACAGGCTGTACAATTGAACCCAACATATAGTGTAGAGGAAATGGAAGCCTTCCAAGGTTCAGGAGGTTATTCTTACAACCCTATCAAGAACTTAACCGAGCAAGACAGAGGTGCTTTACAAGAATACTCTATGGTTGATTTCAATATCAAACTGAACATTCTGGACAACTTGAACACTGAGTTAAAATTGGGTCGCCAAGGACATAATAAGAAAGGACAAGATTATAAATATTCTACTTTCAGAGAATGTATAGACGGAGGTTATAACGGTTACGCTTATATCAAACAGGAAAATTGGACTGACTGGACATTGGAATGGCTAGGTAATTATGAATTTACAATCGGAAAACATAATACCAAAATCATGGGAGGTTATTCTTATCAGGAGTTCAACTATGAAGAGTTTGATGCAGAAAACCGTAACTTCCCGACAGATGCCTTCTTGACAAACAATCTAGGAGCTGGTGATTACCAGAAATTAGATGGTCGATTGGGTATGAACTCTACCAAAAATCAAGAAAAGACAATCGCCTTTTTAGGTCGTGTAAATTACAATTACAACGATTTGTTCTTGTTCACCGGATCATTACGCTATGAAGGAAACACTAAATTTGGAGCTGACAATAAATGGGGTCTTTTCCCTGCCGCTTCTGCAGCATGGCGTATTTCTAAACTCCCAGTATTTGAAAGCAGTTCAGTAGTAGATGACTTGAAAGTCCGTTTCTCTTATGGTGTAACAGGACGTTCTGGCTTTGACAAATACATTTCTCTTGCTAAATACACAGGGTATGGAGATTATTACAGCGACCGATTCGGCTGGATTAAAGGCTATGGACCAGGTAATAACCCCAATTATGATTTAGGCTGGGAAAAGCAAATTTCTTATAACTTAGGAGTTGATTACACCTTATTCAATTCAAGACTATCAGGAAGCTTAGACCTGTTCATTCGTGACGGACGTGATGTCATTGGAGACTACAAGGTTCCATTACCCCCTTATTTGCATGAATCCATTACCGCCAATGTAGGAACTACTACATCTAAAGGTTTTGAATTACAAGCAAACTGGGATGCCGTTCAAACAAAAGATTTCACATACTCTACTAATGTCGTGCTTTCCTACACCACATCCAAACTTAAATCTTTCTCCAACGAGAAATATCAGTTAGGCTACATTGATGGTGACGGTTTCCCATCTCCGGGTAACCCAGGTTCAGCTCAACGTCTGCAAGATGGTACACCGATCGGTTCATTCTACGGATTCAAATATGCCGGAGTAGATGAAGACGGCCAAATCTTGATTTGGGAAGGTGGTAAAGAAGGCGGAACTACCAAACTTGGTGCAGACGGAAACGAACAAGACAAAGTTTACTTAGATGGTACAGGAGTTCCTAAATGGGAATTGTCATGGGGTAACACATTCACTTATAAGAACTTTGATTTATCAATCTTCTTCCGCGGACGTTTTGACTACAAAATCATGAACCAATATGAAATGTATTATGGTTTGCAAGTCATTGCTGTTGACAACAAATTAACTTCTGCTTATGAAGAGAATGCCCATATCAAAGGCCCGAAAGTGATCTGTGACTATTTCTTGCAAAACGGTAATTATCTACGCCTAGATAATATTACGCTCGGTTGGACACCTAAATTAAATACGAAATGGATCTCTAACTTGCGCTTATACGCAACAATAAAGAATGTATTTACACTGACAAAATACACAGGTGTAGATCCAACGACTGTAACGACAACAGGTTTATGGCCGGGTATCGGAGGTATGGATGTTTATCCAACAGCTAGAAATCTGACATTTGGTGTACAAATTAGTTATTAATTGATTCTAAGAAACAAGAAATATGAAAAAGTTTAAAACCATATTATATACTACAAGTATATTGGGAGCTATGACTTTAGCTTCTTGTACAGATTTGACTGAAAACATCTATTCAGAATTAACAAAAGACAATTATTATATTGATCCACAATCAGTCGAATCTGCGGTAGTTCGGTGTTATGAACACAGCGACAATGTTACGTGGAGAGGTGATATCTGGAAATTACAGGAATTAACAGCCGATCATTTCGTATGGACTCAGAAAGGACGTCATGGTTATGATGATGGTATGTGGATTCGCCTACATGAACATAAATGGAATTATATCCAGTCTCAAATAAATGGAGCATGGGTCGCTTCCTATCAATGTATCAGCCAGATTAATACAGTCATGAGAGATATGAATACCCTTGATTTCTCATCTATCGGTATTTCTGACGAAGACAAAGCAGCTTATTTTGGTGAATTACGAGTTTTACGTGCTTGGTATTATATGTTCTTGTTGGATTTCTTCCGTCAAGTACCTATTGCAACAGAACAACAAGGAGCAGAAGAGATAGTTGCCCAAAGTCCAGCCGAAGATGTTTATAATTTCATTGAATCAGAAATCAAGGAAGTTTTACCGGCATTACCTAAAGAAAAGAGACTCGGACGTTGGACACAAGGACCTGCTGCAGGTTTATTGGTTCGTCTATATTTGAATTCAGAAGTATGGATTGGCAAAGATCGGTATGCTGACTGCAAACAATGGGCCGAAGATATTATCGCAGGCAAATATGGATCCTACAGCATCAACCAATCAGATTACAGAGATCCGTTCCGTTCTGGTATAAATGATTATGAATCTCCAGAGAACTTATTTGAATTTTGGCATGACCGGGGACGTTTGGAACAACGGACCATGTGGGCAGACGTAATGCATTACACTGCTGCTCAAACCTTAGGTAGTGACGGTGGTGGTAATAATGGTATCTTACTACAACCTTCTAGAGATTTTGATGGAACGATTTATCAATTCAAAAGTGGCTTAGGTAATCCATTTGAAAAATATGCAGATTGCGATTACCGCAAGCAACCGTTCCGTACAACAGATCCGAAAGGTGGTTATGAAGGATTCTTCCTACAAGGTCCTCAAATGCAATATGACGTAGCCAATCAATTTGGTTTTACAGATGTATTCGTAAACCAATACTTCGGTAAATTATTAATTTAATCATTTTATACTGCCAATGAGGCCTTAGCCACTTTGACGTAACTCACTAAAAATCAGATAGCTATTAACATAGTTTGATAGTAAAAAGTTGGCCAAGACGCTAATTATCAGTAACTTTAATATTTTCCTAGGACATTGAAAGTTATGCAAATATTCGAGCTACTTGACC
>CDZI01037768.1_pt1 | contig 12555 bp, 9 predicted proteins | sample 554811 | NCBI WGS metagenome assembly CDZI01 (sample SAMEA3182110, study PRJEB8094) | gut metagenome | biome: human; feature: gut; material: Stool; isolation source: human stools | place: Canada | collected 2013-04-23
CTTCGGGGAGAGGGACTTTTTCGCTGCGCTCGAGTACGATCAGGCGTGAGCCGGTCATTTGCGACTGCTTGAAGGAGATTCTCATGACGATGTCAAATCTCCCGCATGACCGGGTTCCGGGTTCCGGGGCCCGGCAGGATCCATGTCTTCTGCGAAGGCGAGACTGAGGTGCTCTATTTGCAGGACTTCTGCAGGCTGATCGGCCTTTCCGGAAAAAAGGCGGTCATCTCCGTCTGTCCCGTGAAGAATCCCGCACGGGCGATCGAGTGGATATGCCGGCAAGTGCCCGGCGTTTCGAAGGCGTCCGCCGCCTCTCCCGAGTGCTGGCTGGTCTTTGATCGCGACCGCCATGAAGGCTTTCACGAGGCGTTCGAGCTTGTGAAGCAGCTTCCCTGCATACATCTTGCGGCCACGAAGCCGTGCTTCGAGTACTGGCTGCTTCTTCACTTCGATGATTTTCAGGATGATCTTCCTCTGGCGCAGGGTTGGTACGTTGCGAAGCGGCAGGTGCAGGGGAAGCAGGTGGCTCCGGACAGAAGCGTCCGGATGACGATGGAGTTTCTGGAACGTGTTGCTCATCCCGAGGCCGTGCTCAAGCGCCTGAAGAAGCACATGCCCGGTTATGGCAAGAACAAGGCGGGCGTGTTCGAGCAGCTTTTCCCGTTCTTGGGAACCGCTCTGTGGCGCACGCTTGGAGGCGTGGATCCCGAGTACGGTCATGGTTCGCGACTGCCTGAACTCCTCGAGCGGCTCTGCTCTCTTGCGGGCACCACGATCGTCGATGTTGCGTGCCGCCAGGCGTTAGAACTTGCTTCGAGGTGCCTGGCGAAGGCCGGCGGTCGTTCTTCGGGCACCTGCGTTCGGCAGAAGGCCAGGCCGGCTGCACCGAAGAATCCCTGCGCGTCAGGCGTCACGAGGATGCCGCAGTGTTGCGCCTGAGGGTGTTCCGTGAAGTGAACGGTCAAATGAAAGGCGCCTTCGGAATCCATGGAATTCGCGAAGGCGCCCTGATTTTGAGTGACTTCAGAGGGGAGGCCGTCAGGCGGCCTTCTTCGGCGTCACGAGGCTCAGTGCGATGCTGACGACGAGGCCGACGGCGGCGGGAAGCATCCAGTCAAGGCCTTCGGCCGCGAACGGCATGGCGGCGAAGAAGTCGGCGAGGACCGGCAGCTTGAAGCCTGCCTGGCCGAAGCCCGCCGTGATGGCGGCGGCGCCCGTGAAGAGCATCGTCATCGGGTAGGCGAAGCGGTGCTTTTCGATGAACGGGTGCAGGAAGGCGAGGATGATGAGCACGAGCGCAAGCGGATAGATCGCGACGAGGACGGGGACCGAGAACTTCAGGATCGCGGTGAGGCCGGCGTTGGCGATGATCGTGCTCGTCACGGCGAAGACCGTGAGCCAGCCGCGGTAGCCGAGAACCGGGAACGTGTCGCGGAAGTAGTTCGAGCAGCAGGAGAGCAGGCCCACGCAGGTGTTGAGGCAGGCGATGAAGAAGATCGCGCCGAGGATGAAGAGGCCGGCGTGGCCGAACTGCTGGATCACGACGCCCGTGAGGGTCTGGGCGCCGTTTTCGCCCGTAAGGCCCGCACCGCCCGCTTCGGCGCCGATGTGCGCAAGCGCGGCATAGACTGTGATGAGCAGGAAGCCCGCGACGAAGCCCGCGAAGATCGTCTCGCGGACGACGCCCGAGTCCTTCGTGACGCCGAGCGCGCGGATGTTCATCGCGATGATGAGGCCGAAGTTGAGGGCCGCGAGCGTGTCCATCGTCTGATAGCCCTCGATGAAGCCGCGGACGAACGGCGCCGCGTCATAGGGGGCGCGCACGGCGCCGTACTCGCCGAGCGGATGCACGATGGCGGCGATGAAGAGCACCGCGATGAGCGTGAGCAGCGTGGGCGAGAGGATCTTGCCGAGGCGCTGCGTGAGCTTTTCGGGGTTGAGTGCGATCGTGAAGGCGAGCAGGAAGAAGAAGACGGAGTAGGCGGCCTGGGCGAAGGCATGGGCCTCGAAGCCCATGATGGTGCCCGAGAGCGCGCCTTCACCTGCGAAGAGTGGCGCAATCGCCATCTCGAAGGACGTGCCCGCCGTACGGGGAATGGCGAGGCAGGGACCGATCGAGAGGTAGATCAGAAGCGTGAAGAGGAAGGCGAAGGCCGGGTGGACGCGGTTGCCGAGCGCCGTGAGGCCGCCCGAGCGCGCGACGGCGGCCACGCCGAGAATCGGGAAGAGCACGGCCGTGACGGCAAAGCCCGACATGGCGGGCAGGGTTGCGTCGCCCGCAAGGGCGCCGAGGAACGGCGGGAAGATCAGATTGCCCGCGCCGAAGAACATCGAGAAGAGCGTGAGGCCGATGAGGCAGCGCTCCTTGAGAGTGAAGCTTTTCATAGTGTGCTGTGATTGAGTGTCTGTCTGCGCGCGCGTCCTCTCGATCGCGCGCCTGACCGCAGCCGGCCTCTTTCGGACGGCTTTTGCGGAGATCACGAACAATAGCACAGGGCGGATGAGGCTGAAATCGGGGAAAGCGTTGAGGGGCGCGGTTTCGCCGCAGCACGAGGAGGAAGTCCCTGGAAGCGGGATGCAAAGGCGGAAGGGAGGAGAAAGCGGACAAAAGAAAAGTCCCTGCAGACTTGCATCTGCAGGGACTCAAGAATCTGGGGTGGGAAATGGGACTCGAACCCACGACAACCGGAATCACAATCCGGGACTCTACCAACTGAGCTATTCCCACCAGTCTTTTTTGTTTTCTCAAGAGCATGTCGTTCTCGAGAGACTTGAATTGTACAGGAAGTTTCGGGTTTTGCAAGGGGTGCGGATTGAAAATACCATAAACACGGTACACGGTGTTGCACGTGACTGCGGCACAGTGAATTTCGTGGTTTTGTAACAAATGCGGGTAGGCGACCGTTTTGCACGCACCCGTGCGGATCCGCTGAAGGCGGCGGGCGCATGGGCTAAAATCACGGCTTTCCGTTCACCATCCAATATATAAAAGGAGCATCCATGGCCCGAGGCCCTCATCTGAGCGAACTCGCCGCCGAGTGGCAGGCGCTGGGCGCGAAGCCCCAGCACGTTCGGCGCATCTTTCTTGCCTGGGCGGGGCTTGCCCCGTGGGAGGCCAGAAAGGGCGAGAGCTTTCCGAAGGCCGTGGCCGAGGCGCTGCCCGGCATCAGGGAGCGTCTTGACCGCCTCTCGCATGCGCTGCCCGTTCGAAGCGCCGAGGCCGAGACCGTCAAGCTCATTCTCGGGCTTGAGGACGGCGAGTGCGTCGAGTCGGTGTTGCTGCCCAGGCAGGGACTGTGCGTCTCTACTCAGGTGGGCTGCGCCGTCGGGTGCGTCTTCTGCATGACGGGCAAGGGTGGCCTCGTGCGCCAGCTCTCGAGCGCCGAGATCGTCGCGCAGTACTGCGAGGCCAGGCGGGTGCGCAGCGACGTCAGGAAGATCGTCCTGATGGGCATGGGCGAACCGAGCCACAACCTCGACGCCGTCTGCGAGGCGGTGGAGTTCTTCGGCAACGTGTGCGGACTCGCGCACAAGGACATCGTGGTCTCGACCGTGGGCGACCACAGGCTCTTCGATCGCCTGCCCGCGCTCTCCGTGCGTCCCGCGCTCGCGCTCAGCCTCCACACCACGGACAACGCGCTGCGCAGGAAGCTTCTCACCAACTCGAAGGACATTCCCGTCGAGACCCTCCTCGAGAGAACGCTCGACTACGCCGATGAGACGGGATACCCCGCCCAGATCGAGTGGACGCTGATGGCGGGCATCAACGACGCGCCCGAGCAGGTCGAGCGTCTGGCCGATCTCATTGAGGGACGCTACGCCATGGTGAACTTCATCGCCGTCAATCCCGTCGAGGGCTCGGGCTTCAGGAGGCCCGAGTCGGCCCACATGCAGGACCTCATCACGATCCTGCGCAGACGAGGTACCGTCGCGACCCTTCGCGACAGTGCAGCTCAGGACATCGAGGGCGGCTGCGGACAGCTCCGCGCACGAGTCATCGGCATCAGGAAGGAGCAGGCCTGACGGTCCGTTGCTTCGGTTTCAGAGGCCGCCTGTGGGCGGCCTTTTCTTCTCTGGGAATTGAGGATGGCATTCGCCTTTCTTCGCAGATGTTTTGCTTCGCCGGACAGGTTCTCCCGAAGGAGCCCTTCGCCTGTGTTCATGCACCGGCACCTCTGCACGGCAGGTCCCGGTGACAGGGAAAATTTCCTGTGAGTCAAGCTCTTCCTGGGTCCCTGACCTTTCCCTGTAACAGGCTTTGGCTGTTATTTTTTTGTGGGATCGAATTCTTTTCTCTTGAAAGAGGGGCTGAAAACTGCGGAGTTTCTATCCAATTCTGGAGTGGCTCGGTTGTTCTGATGCACTCTGCCCGCCTGCATCAGTCCGGCGGGCGCAACTCCTGAAAACCACAAAGCCCGGACGGCTCTTGCGCTTCCGGGCTTCAGTCATTAGGCTGCTTTTGCAGATCAGATCAGATCTGTTCGTAGATCTTGGAAAGCTGTGCGAAGACGGCCTTGTCTTCTTCAGTGGCTTCGCGATAGGCTGCGTCGGAGAAGGCGACGCCTGCGATGTCGGCCGCAGTGTAGAAACGGAGTTTTTCGGTCACGCCGGAATTGCTGCCGCCGCCGATCTGGAAGCCGATCATCTTGATTTCGTTGGTGGGCGTAAGGCCGCAGGCATAGGGGACGACCACGCGGTCAAAGCCGTGGTACGCAAATTCCAAGGCCTTCTTTTCCTTGATCGCCTGTGCGACCGTGTCAACTGTCGTCATTTCAATTCTCCTTGGTCGGAAAGTTGCGCCGAACATTTCGGACGTGTGCTTTAAGTATCTGCTCAATTGAGTGTAAATGACATGACTTGGCTCAAAAGATTGAGATGTCGATACAAAAGAAGGCATGATGATCGGTGCAGAAGGGATGGGTTTGCAGGGTTTTCGAGGGCTTTTCGCGGGAGATGTTTTGCTGTATGGAATGCGGGGCTCCGTGCGGGCCGCCCGCGGAAACGGATCGGTGCCGTTTCGCCGAACTGCCCGCGGGCCTTCTCGACGGGCCTCTAAGGCATTTCCCCAAGGCCGCAATGTAATACCTCAAGGTTTGCCCACTTTCGCATGACGCTTCGAAAGGCTTCTGCTAGAGTTCAATCACGGTCTTCTGAGAGTTGACCGAAACGGAAACGCCCGGCAGGTCCGGGCTCGCCTTCAGACGAACCCGAGGGGTTCTCGTCAAAGGCGACCTTCTCCAGAACAGTCATCCGAATCCTCTTCGGCCTGATGCGGCATCCTCGGCCGCACGGACTGCTCTGATGTTTCTGCGAAACGGACGGACAACGTCCCCGTCCGACAATCCCAAAAAACTTTTTCCGCAATCAACATCCGGAGAACACAAATGAATCTCTCCCGACTTTTCGCACCCATCGCTCTCGTGTCCGCCATTGCCCTGTCCGGCATTTCCGGCAGCGCCCTCGCCGACACGACGCTTCGCATCGGCGTCACGCCCGTGCCGCACGCCGACATCGTCAACTTCATCAAGCCGACGCTTGAGAAGGAAGGCGTCAAGCTCGAGGTGGTGGAATTCAACGACTACATCCAGCCGAACCTCGCGCTCGATGCGGGCGAACTTGACGCCAACTATTTCCAGACGATTCCGTATCTGGAGGAAATGGTCAAGTCCCGCGGCCTCAACCTGCACATCCTCGTCTCCGTGCATCTCGAGCCGATGGCCCTCTACTCCAAGAAGGTGAAGAGACTCGCCGACATTCCGGCAGGCGCCAAGGTGGCCGTGCCGTCCGACCCGACGAACGAGGGTCGTGCACTCAAGGTGCTCGAGCACGCGGGCCTCATCAAGCTCAAGGACGGCGCGACGCTCCTCTCCGGCATCGGCGACATCGTCTCGAACCCGAAGAAGCTGAAGTTCGTCGAGCTTGAGCCCGCTCTTCTGCCGCGCGCCCTCGACGACGTGACGGCCGCCGTCATCAACGCCAATTACGCGCTCGAAGCGGGCTTCAACCCGGCGAAGAACGCCATTGCGCTGGAGGAAAAGAGTTCGCCCTTCGGCAACGTCGTCGCGATCCGCGAAGGCGACGACAAGAAGGAGGCCTTCCAGAAGCTCAAGAAGGCGATCACCTCTCCTGAAGTGAAGAAGTTCATCGAGGAGAAGTATCAGGGCGGCGTGCTTCCCGTCTTCTGAGAATTGCGTTAGTCTGAAGTGAAATGCAAGGCAAGGCCGGTCCGGGTTCGACCCGTGCCGGCCTTTGCGTCGATCTGGAGAATGATCATGACCCGTACCGACAAGCTCGTCGCCGCCCACTGGGGTGTCGCCCGCGTCCGCATGACGGACGGCCGTCCCGCGCTCGTTCCGATCGTCGAGGACATGAGGCCCTCGGAACGCATGGCCGACTATCTGGCGGGGCGTGATGGCGCCGAACGCCTTCTCGCTCCGAAGGTCCGTGAAGGCTATCTCAGGGCCTGCCGCGAGGGACGCGATCCCGCCCTGACCCGTGAGGGCCGCGGCAGGGAGGCCTTCGTCGAGGTCGAATGGGAGGAGGCGCTCGAGCTTGCCGCCCGCGCGATCGAGAGGACGTATGCGGACCACGGACCCTCGGCCGTCTGGGGCCGGTCCTACGGCTGGAAGAACACGGGCGAGGTCAACAATCCGATCGGACTCCTGAGAAGGCTGCTGATGCTCAAGGGCGGATTCGTGCAGACCTTCAACTCCTACTCCACGGCCGCCATCGCCGCCATACAGAAGGTGATCGCAGGAAGCGGAGACCCCGACGTGCCGCCTGTGGCCGAGGTGCTCGAGCATGCCGAGCGCGTCATTCTCTGGGGTGCGGATCCGGTCGTCACGAACGACATCGCCTGGACCACGACGCTGCACGACACGGCGAAGGTCTTCGAGGCGATGAGAACGAAGGAGGGACTCGAGGTCGTCGCCGTCAATCCCGTGAAGCCCGAGACGCTCGACGTCACGGGCGGGCGCTGGATCGCGCCGCTTCCCGGGACGGACGCCGCGTTCGCGCTCGGCCTCGTGCACACGCTTCTGGCGACGGGCAGGGCCGACCGTCATTTTCTCGAGACCCGCACGACGGGCTTCGAAACGCTCGAGGCCTGCCTCAACGGACGTCTTGACGGCGTCGTCCGCGACGCCGCCTGGGCGGCCGACATCTGCGGGCTCGACGAGAAGACGATCAGGGATTTCGCTGAGGAGCTTGCGGCGCACCGGACGATGATCATGCTCGGCTGGGGGCCCCAGAGGGCCCGCTATGGCGAGTCGACGGTCTGGGCCGTCTGGGCGCTCGCCGCAGCGCTCGGCCAGATCGGCGGACGAGGTACGGGCATCGGCACGCGCTACCACTACTCTTCGGGCGGCGCGGGCGCGTCGGCGGGCAGGGGCCTTCCCGGCCTTCCTGTCAACGTGGCGCCCATCGGTCCCGTCACGCATCCCGAGCGGCTCCCGAAGCCGCTTCCCGTCGCCGCCGTCGCCGACGTGCTCCTGAATCCGGGAAAGCGAATCCGCTGCGGCGGCATCGAGCTCAAATACCCCGACATTCGCCTCGTCTTCTGGGCGGGCGGCAATCCCTTCGCGCACCATCCCGACACGGGACGCCTCGCCGCGGGCTTCAGACGGCCCGACGCCGTCATCGCCTGCGACGTCTTCGAAACGGCGACAACGAAATATGCCGACATATTGCTTCCCGCCTCGCATCCGCTGGAAAGAAGCGACATTGCGGGGATCGGCGGCTATGCCGCGCGTGGGATCGTGAGAAGCTCGCAGGTGTTCGAGCCCAAGGGAAATGTGCTTTCCGACTACGAGATCTTCAGGCATCTTGCCGCGAAGCTCGGTCTTGAGGGCGTCTTCACGGAAGGGTTGGACGAGCAGGGCTGGCAGAGGCGCCTCTATGAGGAGGCCGTGCGCCGCGAGGCTGCGGCGGGGCTTGAGCTTCCCGACTGGGATGCGTTCGTGAAGAAGGGCATCGTGTTCTTTCCCGAGGCCGCCCCGGGGCCCACGGCGCTTGAGCGCTTTGCGGCCGATCCCGAAGGCGCGCTGCTCGCGACGGAATCGGGCAGGATCATGCTCGCGTCGAAGCGCGTCGCCGAGGCGGGGCTCGAGGATTGTCCCGGACATCCCGCCTATCTCGGCGAGCCCTCGAAGCCGGGCGAATACAGGCTCGTGAGTCCGAAGTCCGCCTGGCGGCTGCACAGCCAGCTTGATGCCGTGACGCGCAGGGCGCACAACACGGACGGGTGCGAGCCGTGCTGGATCAATGAGGACGATGCGGCGAGGCTCGGCATCTCGACGGGCGACGCCGTGAGGCTTTCGACGCCGAGAGGCTCGGTGCGCGCGGCCGCGGTCGTCACCGACAGGGTACGCCCCGGCGTGCTTGCGCTCCATCACGGCGCATGGGCCGAGACGACGGAGGCGGGCGAGCGTGAGGACGGCGGCGTGAGGCTCGATTGCCGCCACGGCGCCGCCAACGTGCTCGTCCCCGACCTGCCCACCTCGGGCTGGAGCCGAGGCAACAACGCCGCAGCCTACGACGTGAGGCTCGAGCGCCTCTGACCGCCCGCCCGTGAGGGGGACGCATGTTTTCAGGGGTCGTGCTAGCATCCGAACAACGGACGCGCACCCGAAGGTTCGTCGCCGGCGTTTCGCCGGCGCTGCTCAACGGCGGGCATTTCGCCCGACCCCGTCTCCGTTCGCGGCGAGCATCTCGTTGATCACGGTGATCAACGCTCTGTTCGCCGCCCGTTCGCCGCCCGGACCTCCAAGGGCCCCGGGTTCAAGTTCGGGTGCGCTTCCTTCCTTCAGAACCGTGCCTTTCGCGACGGCGGATTTTTGCAAAAACATGCCTTCCTGCATTTTTGCTGTCTTGCAAAAGCGTCACTTTTTGCAGAAAATCAAACTAGGTGAAATTCCCTAAGCACAAATTCATTTCTCATTAAAATCAACGACTTGGCAATAACCATGTGATTTTTGAGGTTTTTGCAATTGACGTCGGTTTTGCGAAGACATAAAGTTGTCTTGCCGCCCTTCGTGACGCGCATTGTGAAGATGCGGTCCGGGGCTTCGAACCCAGTTCAACGCACAACGACAAAGAGCCGACCTCATGATCTACACGGATCCCAAGCGCATCATCCTTTTCGACACCACGCTCCGCGACGGCGAGCAGGCCCTGCCTCAGAGCCTCTCCGCACGCGAGAAGATGCAGATCGCACTCGCCCTCGAGCAGCTCGGGGTCGACGTGATCGAGACGGGCTTTCCCGTATCCTCCCGCGGCGACTTCGAGAGCGTGCGCAGCATCGCCTCCGTTCTCAAGCGTGCGGTGCCCTGCGGCCTCTCCCGCGCCGTGGCGGGCGACATCGACGCCTGTGCCGAGGCGCTCAAGGCGGCCGAGCGGTTTCGCATCCACACCTTCATTGCCACGTCCGACATTCACGTGAGGGACAAGCTGCGAAAGGACTTCGACAGGATCCTCGAGATGGGCGTTGAGGCCGTGAGGCGCGCCCGTAACTACACGGACGATGTCGAATTTTCCTGCGAGGACGCGGGCCGCACGCCGATCGACCATCTCTGCCGCATGGTGGAGGCCGCGATCGATGCGGGCGCCACGACCGTCAACATTCCCGACACCGTGGGCTACACGGTGCCCGAGGAGTTCGGCGGCATCATCACGACGCTTTTCAACCGCGTGCCCAACATCGACAGGGCGGTCATTTCGGTGCACTGCCACAACGACCTCGGCATGGCCACGGCCAACTCGATCACCGCCGTGCAGCACGGCGCGCGCCAGATCGAGTGCTGCATGAACGGCCTCGGCGAGCGTGCGGGCAACTGCTCGCTCGAGGAGGTCGCCATGGCGATCAAGCTGCGCGAGAAGTCGCTCGGCGGCCTCTACACGGGCATCAACCCGAAGCAGATCGCCCGCACCTCGGGCCTCGTCTCCAAGATCTGCAGCGAGCCCGTGCCCGCGCACAAGGCGATCGTGGGCTCCAATGCCTTCGCGCACTCGTCGGGCATTCATCAGGACGGCGTCCTCAAGAACCGCGAGACCTACGAGATCCTCACGCCCGAGAGCGTGGGCTTCACGGGCAACACGATGCGCATGACGGCGCGCTCGGGCCGCCACATGATCCGCGCCTCGCTCGCCAACATGGGCTATAAGGACGATGAATATGATCTGAACGAAATCTACGCGCGCTTCCTGAAGCTCGCCGACAAGAAGGGCCAGGTCTTTGACTACGACCTCGAGGCGCTCCTCTTCTGCTCCACGCTCGAAGAGGAGGAGAACACGTTCGAGCTCGATGCCCTGAGCGTGATGACGGGCGGCTCGCACTCGATCCCGACCGCCTCCGTTCGCCTGCGCGTCGGCAAGCGCACCCGCAGCGACTCCTCGATCGGCAACGGTCCCGTCGACGCGGTCTACAACTGCATCACGCGCCTCACCGGCATCCGCTGCGAACTCACGAGCTTCACGATCTCCGCCAACGGCGCAGGCATGGACGCACTCGGCCAGGTCGACGTCAACGTGAGGCACGAGGGCCGCATCTTCCACGGCATCGGCATGTCGGTCGACATTCTCGAGGCCGCCGCGCTCGCCCTGATCCACGCCAGCAACAACATCGACCGCGCGAACCGCATCCGCGAGACGCGCCGCCATGAGAAGGACGCGGACGTGCCGCAGCACCTGCCCTGATTCATCGGCATCAAGGTCAACCCCAAAACTCAACGACAGCATCAAAAGAGACAAACATCATGCAGACACGCACGCATCACGTCGCCGTCCTCGCCGGCGACGGCATCGGCCCCGAAGTCATGGCCGAGGCGCTGAAGGTCATGGACGCAGCGGCGAAGAAATTCGGCTTCACGGTCACCCGCGACGAGCGCCTGGTCGGCGGCGCCGCCATCGACGCCTGCGGCAGGCCGCTGCCCGACGAAACCGTCGAGGCCTGCGACAGGGCCGACGCCATTCTGTTCGGCTCCGTGGGCGGCCCGAAGTGGGACGCGCTCCCGCACGAGTCCCGCCCCGAAGTGGGCGCGCTGCTCCCCCTGAGAAAGCGCTACGAACTCTTCTGCAACCTGCGTCCGGCCCGCTTCTACGAAGGCCTCGAGGGCCTCTCGCCCCTGCGCCGCGACATCGCCGAAAACGGCTTCGACATGGTCTGCGTGCGCGAGCTCACGGGCGGCATCTACTTCGGTCGTCCGAAGGGCCGTGAAGGCGAGGGCGAGGCCGAACGTGCGTTCGACACCGAAACCTATACCCGCGCCGAAGTGAGGCGCATCGCGAAGCTCGCCTTCGAGATCGCCCGCCACCGCCGCGGCCGCGTGACGTCCGTCGACAAGGCCAACGTCCTCGCCACGTCCCGTCTCTGGCGTGAGACCGTCGAGGAGGTCGCGGCCGACCATCCCGACGTGACGCTCGAGCACATGTACGTCGACAACGCCACGATGCAGCTCCTCAAGGCGCCCTCGCAGTTCGACGTCGTGCTTTGCTCCAACATGTTCGGCGACATCCTCTCCGACGAATGCGCCATGGTGACGGGCTCGATGGGCATGCTCCCGTCGGCTTCGCTCGGCGGCTCGGGCTTCGGCCTCTACGAGCCCGCGGGCGGCTCCGCGCCCGACATCGCGGGCAAGGGCATCGCCAATCCGATCGCCCAGATCCTCTCGGCCGCCATGATGCTGCGCCATTCCCTCGGCGAATCCGAGGCCGCCGCCTGCATCGAGGCCGCCGTCGCGAAGGTCCTGAAGTCCGGCGTCATCACGGGCGACCTGGCCTCGGCCATGCCGGGCGCCACGGTCGTCGGCACCGCCGCCATGGGCGACGCCGTCGCCCGCGCCGTCGAGGAGGCCTGATCATGGGAAGGACGCTCTACGAAAAGGTCTACGACGCCCACGTCGTCAACGAGCTGTCGGGCGAACTGCCGCTCCTCTACATCGACCGCCATCTGCTCCATGAGGTCACCTCTCCGCAGGCCTTCTCGGGCCTGAGGGAGGCGGGCAGGAAGCTACGCCGTCCCGACCTGATGCTCGCGACGATGGACCACGACATCTCGACGCAGAAGGCGACGCTTGACGTCTGCAGTCCTATGGCGCGCGAGCAGGTGACGACCCTGATCCGCAACTGCCGCGAGTTCGGCGTGACGCTCTTCGGCCTGGGCCATCCCGGCCAGGGCATCGTGCACATCGTGGGTCCGCAGACGGGCTTCACGCTGCCGGGCACTACGCTCGTGTGCGGCGACAGCCACACGGCCACGCACGGCGCCTTCGGGGCACTCGCGTTCGGCATCGGCACGTCCGAGGTCGAGCACGTGATGGCGACCCAGACCCTCAAGCAGCAGCGCTTCAAGACGATGCGCATCGTCTGCGACGGCGTCCTCCCGAAGGGCGTCTACGCCAAGGACCTGATCCTCGCGATCGCCGCAAGGATCACGACCGCAGGCGGCACGGGCTATGCGATCGAATTCGCGGGCACGGGCGTCGAGGCGCTCTCGATGGAAGGACGCATGACACTCTCCAACATGGCCATCGAGGTGGGCGCCAAGGTGGGCATGATCGC
>CDZI01052691.1_pt1 | contig 12472 bp, 15 predicted proteins | sample 554811 | NCBI WGS metagenome assembly CDZI01 (sample SAMEA3182110, study PRJEB8094) | gut metagenome | biome: human; feature: gut; material: Stool; isolation source: human stools | place: Canada | collected 2013-04-23
ACGCATTTGGAGCCTCGTGTCTCTTGCACTGCGTGCAATTCACTCGGGAGCAAGCCCCCGCCCTACCACGGTCCGATGTGGAGATCGGACCCTACATTCTCTGTTTTTACAAACCCCAAAATATTATTTATACCTATTATAATATACCGCCGGGCAAAATACAAGAACGGCGGAGCCGTGGTTACCCTGCGGTTCCGCCGTTGGTATTTGGACTTATTCCGCCGTAGGTGCAGCAGGGGCTGCTTCCTCAGCGGGAGTCTCCTTTTTCGGCACTTCGATTTTGCCGAACTTGGGCAAGTCTGCCCGGTCTGCCTTGGGGGCTGCCGCAGGCTTGCTGCCGGCAGAACGATTGCCGCCGCGACGACCGCCGCGACTGCCACGGTTGTAGCGCTCCCGATCACTGCCGGTGTTGGTCACGCCGCCTTCCGGCTCCAGCACCACGCGACGGTTCTGATCCACACCGATGGAGCGAGAGGTCACACCCTCTACCTCCTGAATGGCAGTGTGCAAAATGCGCCGCTCATAGGGATTCATAGGCTCAAAGGTGTAGCGCTTGCCGGTGCGCAGCACATAGGCCGCGTTTTTCTTGGCCAGGTTCTTCAAGGTCTCCTGGCGCTTTTCCCGGTAGTTGCCCACATTCAGGGCCACGCGCACATACTTATCGGTCTGCTTTTTGATCTGCAAAGAGGTCAGATATTGCAGGGCGTCCAGGGTCTCGCCCCGGTGGCCGATGATAATACCGTAATCCTCGCAATCAATGGTGATCTCCACCAGGCCGTCCTTCAGAATGCCGACCACCTGGGGATCCTCCACTTGCAGGCCCTCGATCAGGCGCTTTAAGTACAGGCAGGCGCTGTTCAGATCTGCGTCGCTAAGCTGCACGGTTGCCTTCTCCCGGGGTTTATCTGCTTTAGGTGCACGGGCGGGTTTGTCCGCCTTAGGTGCACGAGGCTTGTCTGCCTTGGCAGCACGGGGCGCGCTCTGCTTCTCAGCCTTTTGGGGCTTGTCGCTGCGCTGCGCCTGCTTTTTGGGCTGCGCCGGTGCTTCGCGGCGGGGCTGGGGCTTCTTTTCCCGCTTACCGTCGTCGTAGCTGACCTTGACCACAGCGTCGCTGCCGCCAAACAGGCCAAGCACCTTCTTCTTCGGCATCTGTACCACTTCCACATGCACATCTGCCGAGGCGGGCGCATTCAGACCGATGAGGGCCGTGTTGCGGGCCTCCTCCAGGGTCTTGCCTCTGCCTTCAAATTCTTTTAACATGCTTTCCTCCGACTTATCCTCCCGGTGACCCGGGGGGTCGTGTTATTTCATTTTTTTGATGTTCGCTTCTCTGGAGCGCCGGTAAATGGTGTTCTCCAGCATCAGTCTGGCCTGGCTGCGCTTCGGCGGGAAGAACTTGGCCAGGAAAAGCTGCTGCACAATGGCCACCAGGTTGGAGATGATCCAGTAAAAACCGACCGCTGCCGGTACCTTAAACGAAATGTAAAAGGAGAAGAACGGCATCATCAGCATCATAATCAGCATCTGGCTGGTCTGCTGTGCGGCTGCCGGATTGTTCTTCTTCTGGATCATGGTAGACACCAGGGTGGAGGCCAGGGAGGTCACCAGGCAAAGCAGGGGAACGATAATAATGATCCCGTCTTTCCAGTGGGGAATGGCGGTCATATCCAAATTACCGATCACCATACCGTCGCGGTACGCCTGAATGGCGGCGCAGTTGTCCGCAGTAAACAGGGTGGGGAATTTCTCAACCAAAGTGTCCTTATAGGCGCCGAAATTCTCCAAAATACCCAGCTGCAAATACTGGCCCTTGTAGCCCAGCTCCTGCACCACCTGCGCAATGTTGGCGGACTGATCCGCAAAGCCCTTCATCCCCAGCACATAAGACAGGGGATAATAAATAATCCCGATGATGCCCATCAGGAACACCATCTGGAAAAGCATCGGTCCGCAGCCCATCTGCATGGGATTGTGGCCCTCGCGGGCGTACAGATCCTGGGTCTCTTGCTGGAGCTTCATCCGGTCCTTAGGGTCCGGGTACTTCTTCTGCAGCTTCGCCAGCTTGGGCTGCAAGCGGGCGGTCTTGGCCATGGTCTTTTGCTGGTGGATGTTAAAGGGCAGCAGGATCACTCGGGTCACCACCGTAAAAATGACGATGGCCACGAAATACTGATTGTTCAGCAGATCCATCAGGAACCCCATGCACACACCGAACAGCCAATAAAGCGGCTTAAAAAGGCCCATGCCCGCGGAAGAAGAAGTGGCAGCTAATAAAATACTGTTCATGCATTGTCCTCGTTAGATTCAGTTGTAGAGCAGGGAGCGCAGGGCTTGTCCTTCTTTGGGGGCACCGGGTCATACCCGCCCTTAAAGAAAGGATTGCAGCGCAAAATACGCAAAAACGCCAGCCAGCACCCCTTCCACACGCCGTGGATCTCAATAGCCTCCAGTGCATACTGGCTGCAAGTAGGGGTATAGCGGCAGGCGCCGTGCGAAAATCGGGGACTGAGGGTCAGCTGGTAGGTACGAATCAGGAAGATCGCCAGCTTCTTAACGATGTTCTTCATGCGATAACACCCCTAAGGCCGTCAACTGTTTTTCCATATCCGCCAGAACCACCTGCATCTTCACTCTGGTGGTGCGGCTGCGCGCCACGAACACCAGATCCCATCCGGTCACACCGTCCTCCAACTGTGAAAAGGCGGCACGAATCACCCGGCGGGCGCGGTTGCGCTCTACGGCGGTGCCGGTTTTCTTGGAGGTGGTAATGCCCACCCGGGTCTCACCTCGGCGATTCTTCATACAATAGGTCACCAGGCTGGCTCCGGCCTTGCTCTTACCACGGTGGTACAGGCGGCGAAAGACCTTATTCTCCTTTATGGCGCTGCTTTTCACAATACGCTCCGTTCGGTCAATTAGTAAGACAGGGACTTGCGACCCTTAGCACGGCGGCGGGCCAGTCCCTTTCTGCCGTTCTTGGTGGACATTCTCTTTCTGAAGCCGTGCTCCATCTGTGCGTGCCGCTTCTTAGGCTGGAAAGTTCTTTTCATCTTGCATTCACTCCGTTTCTGAAAATCAAACTGGTCTTGATTTTACTTATGCTCTGCACGGCATAGTGCAGGCGAATTGACTTTTGGCTTGTGGGATAGTGATCCACATTAGCGGTTGATATTATATTATAAAATGCGCCCTGTTGTCAATAAAAATCTGTTACTTCTTGTTTTTATTCTCATAATATATTATAATGTCACTATATGTTGGGGGTAGAACCTATGCACACTACAAGTCCGTGGCGCGCTGTCAGCCGTGTGGCCCTGGTTTTGGGGCTGTTTTTTACAGGCTGCTGCTTTTTAGACAGCTGGCACGCACCGTTCTTTTTCAACTTCCGCTACCAGTGGTTAAAGCTGATCCTCTCTTTTGTGATCCCGGCGGCGGTCACGGTGTGGAACTTTTTGACCGAGCGCTCCCTGCGCTTTGCGGGCACCGCCTGCGCCGTTTTAATGCAGGTGTCGCTGGTGCTGTTCTTTATCGACCGCTATACGGTAAATTTAATTGCCCGGCTGGACGACAGCCGCATTATCTACCACTTTCTTTACACCCTCATCAGCGTGTTTACCCTGCTGGCGGCAGGCTGGATTTGCGCCCGGTGCAGCAAGGCGTGTGTGGACTTTGCCCTGTTTTACCGCCGGTTCTCCCTGGGCTATCTGCCTTTGTGCGCGTTTCTTTTTATCCTGCAGTTTTTTCTGCTGCGCACCTTTGGCAATATTTTCGTTACCGCCAACAGCGTACCCTTCCGGGGCGAGATCTACTGCCTGTGGTATTATGCCAAGACCGGCACCCTGTCTTTTTCCACCGCCCTGCATTCGGCAGGGAATGTGCTGTACTTCACCTCCCTGTCCCTGGCCCTTTGCGGCACGGTGCGGCGGCGTCCGGTGCTGTGGGGCACCCTGGTGCCTGTGGCCCTGTCCGTGTTTGTAGAGAGTTTTCAGCTTCTCACCAAAAGCGGGGACGCGGATGTGGACGATATTATCTTAAACACCCTGGGTGCCGTGCTCGGCGTCCTGATTTTTCGGCTGCTGCTGCGGCCCTTACTGCAAAAGGAGACCCGTATATGTTAGGCATTATCGGCGCAATGGATGTGGAGGTCCGCACCATTAAGGACAAGATGACCGGCACCGTCACCACCCGGGCGGCAGGCTGCGACTTTGTGACCGGCGAGCTGGAGGGCGTGATGATCACCGTGGTGCAGTGCGCACCGGGCAAGGTGAATGCCGCCCTGTGCACCCAGCTGCTCATTGACCGTTTCCAAGTGGATCGGGTCATCAATATCGGCGTAGCTTGCTCCCTAAGTGAGCGGGTGGTGATTAAAAATATCGTCATTGCCACCGATGTGTGCCAGTACGATATTGACATTACCGCTTTAGGCGAGCCAAAGGGCTTTATCAACGGCCTGGGCACCATTAAAGTGGCAACGGACCCAACCCTGTCCGATCGGCTGTCGCGCACCGCCATCAACAGCGGCGAGCGTATCCATCGGGGCACGGTAGCCAGCGGCGATACCTTTATCGGCACCGCAGCGCTGAAGTCTGCCATCGCCGGGGAGTTTGACGCCCTGTGCGGCGAGATGGAGGGCGGCGCCGTGGGTCAGGTTTGTGCTGCCAACGGGGTGCCCTTTGCGGTAATGCGCGCCATCAGCGACGGCGGCGACGAAAACGCAGCCATGGATTACCCCACATTCAAAAAAATCGCCGCAGAACTGTCTGCGACGATCTTAACGCGATTTGTGGCGGAGGAGCAAACCCAGGAGAGCCTGTTCTGATCACTCGATCACAAAATTATTTAGGATATATTCTTCCGCCTCGGCAATGATGGTATGCAGCGCCGTCTTTTCCGGCACATCGGAGCCGGTGCGGCTTTTGTCCTCAATAAACACAAAGCGGGCGTCCTGCACCGCCAAGGCAGCAGAGGCCAATTCACGACCCAGATTGTAGTCCAGCTTGAACATCTCTTTGGGCAAAATACCGGCCTTTGCCATCGTCAGCGCACCTCGGTACAGGCTGAGCATATAGTAATCATAAATATACCGGGCAGCGCCCCCGCGAGAGGCAGCGGCTGCCGTATCCAGCAAAATACGGGTGGCTTGGCTCAGGGTGCTCAGGGGCATATCATCGTCCTCTGCACCCAAACTGGCATACACGGACGGATCCAGTCCGTTGCGGCTGGCAGACACCCCCAGCAGGTAGTCGGTGGTTACACCGTAGTAGTCGGCGCACTTGACCACAAAGTCCAGCCCGCACTCCCGAATGCCTTTTTCGTAATGGGACAGCAGTGCCTGGCTGATCCCCAAATCGCCGGCGGCTTTTTTTTGGCTGATGCCCCGCTCCCGACGCAGCTGGCTCAGAGTGGCGGCGAACTTGCTGTTTTTCTCCGCCTTGTCGACTTTGCTTTGGCGCATGGCGCGCTTGGCGGCTTTGGCCCGCCCTTTCAGGTCCTTGATCTCTTCTTTGACCTGTTCCAGGTTCTCGCTTTGGATCTCCATTTGTTCATTCACTCCCAAAAATATTACAACGAGTATTATATATCAGCTTATACTCTTTGTAAAGGGCTATTTTATTCTGTCAACAATTTGTAATGTTTCGTCGGCTATCGCCGTTGTTCAGGAGGATTTTGCATTGAAGTCATACACGGTTTATCTTTTTCGACACGGGCTCACCAAAGGCAACCTAAACGCACAGTATATTGGGCAGACGGATTTGCCACTCACTATGGATAGTATCAACCAACTGCATACCCTGCGGGGCAAGTACCCGTACCCGGAGGTGGACGCCGTGTTTACCTCCCCCTTAAAGCGGTGCAAGGACAGCGCCGCCATCCTCTTTCCGCGTAACAATTTGATTACCATTGAGGATTTTAAGGAATATAACTTCGGCGAGTTTGAGGGCAAGACCGCTGCGGAATTGCAGGACAACCTGGACTTTCGGGACTGGCTGCAAGGGGATATGCAGGCAAGCCCGCCGTACGGCGAAACCAACGCCCAGTTTATGCACCGGGTGTGCGCCGCTTTTGAAAAAGTGATCTCCGGCTGTGTCCAAACCGGCACCCGGCGGATCGCCCTGGTGTGCCACGCCGGGGTCATGATGACCCTGCTCACCTGCTACGGCCTGCCGGAGGCAGCCATGGCCAACTGGCAGACGGACCCGGGCTTTGGCTACAAGCTACACCTGGACCCGGCCCTGTGGATGCGCGCCAATAAAATGCAAGTGGAGGACACCGCCCCCATTCCCATGGCGCAGTTGGAGCAGGTAGAGGATTAAAATTTTGTGACGGCATTTAACAGTGCGATCGGGCATCGCACCCTACAAAATGGAATTTGATAAATAAAAAATGTTGGGATCAAGCGGGCGGATGGTATCCGCCCCTACGGTCCACCGGTTACCAAAACGCCTGCGGTCTTTTATGTTTTTTAACATCTATTTACTCGTAGGGGCGGCAATCTGCCGCCCGCATTTACACAAAATCATCATCAAAAAAGCACCCCGGATGGGGTGCTTTTTTACATTTCTTCTTCTGTTTATTCTGCCGTTACAGCAGGTTGCAATAATCGCAGCGGTTCTCCGCCAACTTAATATTGCTCTTGCCGTAGATCTTCATTTGCAGGTCGTAGGCGTCCTGGGGAATATCTGACTTCCACAGCCACAGCCCACCGCCGGAGCGGCTGGGGGTCAGCTGAGTGGGACCGATCAGGTAGGTGCCGCCGCGGGCATGATCCGGCGTAGGCACAGAAAATGTCTGGGTCTCATAATTCATCCAACCGTTAGAGAGCGCGTAGGTAGCCAGGCTCAACAGTTCCTTTTTGCTGTACCCGGTGTACACATAGCCCACCAGGTCGTTGACCACTTTCAGCAGCTCGGTGGTGGAAGAGCCTTTCATCTTCTTAAACACCTGAAGCAGCACGGTCTTTTGCCGATCGGCGCGGGCGTTATCCGTGTCAATCTTACGAATACGGCAGTAGGCCAGCGCCTGCTTACCGTTCAGCTTCTGCTTACCCTCGGTGCCCTCGTAGCTCTTCTCGATATACACATTGCCGTAGCGCTTGGGGTGGTTGTTGATCTCGTTGATCTCCCGATCGGTAATGGTAATGGTCACGCCGCCCAGGCTGTCAATGATCTTGGGGAAGCTGGCAAAGTTCACCACCGCGTAGTTGTCGATCTGGATCTTATAGTAACGCTCCACGGTTTTGATGTATTCCTTCATGCCGCCCATAGAGGCAGCGCCGTTGATCTTGTCGTACTGGCCCTCACCGTTCGCCTCAAAGTACACATACAAATCGCGCAGTACGGAGGTCAGAGTGATCTTGCCGGTGTCGATATTAACGCTGGCGATAATGGCAGAGTCGGCACGAGAGGTGTCGCTGATCTGCTCCTCCCGGGTGTCCTCCCCGATGAGCAAAATGTTCTTTACATGGGTAGAGCTGACCGGATCGCCGTTTTGGTACCAGTTTTTCAAATATTCTTTATAGGTCGTAGCGTCTGCCGCAGACGGCTCCTTGATCTCCGGAAAGTTCTCTTTTAAGAAATCCATACCGTGATAGGAGGTGTCCGTCTTTTGATAATCGTCCGCTTCGTCGGTGAACTTACCCAACAGACCGTTTACATAGCACACGGCAAAAACGCCGCCGGCCACAATCAGCACAGCCAGCACAACAATAATGGCAATGGAAATTTTGCCCTTTTTGGTCTTGCGCCAGGGCATAGCGTTGGGATCTTTTTGCTTTTTGCCGCTTTTGCGCTTTTTGTCCGCTGCCGCCGGTGCATTCTCCGCCTTGCCGGAGAGAGAAAACAAATCAATCATCTCGTCCGTGGCTTGGTGGCGCAGGTTCGCCGGCTCCAGCGGGGGCTGGTTTTCCGGCTTTTGGCTCGGCTTGTCCGGGGTCACGGTGCGATCCCGATTTTCGTATGCCGGGGGCGGGGGTTGCAGCTTGCGGCGCACCTGCTGCACCGGCACATCGGCAGTGTCTGCCTTGGGTGCGGCGGGTTTTGGTGCCCGTTTGGCTTCCGGCGCAGGGGCAGCTTTTTGCTGCGGCTCCGCTTTCTCCCGGGGTGCCGGGGCGGGCTGCGGCGCTGCTTTCGGCGGCTGCGGCGCTGCTGCTTTTTTCTCCTTCGGTTCCGGCTTTACAGCGGGCTTTTCCGGACCCAGCAGCTCCTCCACCAGTTTACCGGCGTAGGCTTCTCGATTGGCGTCCGTCTGTACAGGCGCAGCCTTGGGCGCAGGCGCAGACTTTAAGTTGCTTTCCTGCTCTGCCCGGCGCTGCTTTACCTCGGACAAAATATCGTCAATATTATAGTCTTTTGCCATGAAAAAGATCTCCTCTTTTTGCAGGTAGTTCCGTTGGGACCGACAGCACAAAAAACAAAAGCGCCTGTGTGCCCCAAAGCATAGCCACAATTATACTTCATTTTTTATGTCATTACAATAAAAAATTTGTAAAATCTTGTGCTTTGTGAACACACAGACGGTTAAGTGTCTATTATTCTGCGGTTTCCGGGGCAGATGCCGGGGTTTCTGTGTCGTCACCCTCCGGGGTGTCGTCCGTTTTCTCCGGCTCCATGTGCTCCACCACGGACAGGGTAACCACCTTGTCCTCGTCTGTGGTACGCATCACCCTTACGCCCTTGGCCGGGCGCTTAAAGGCAGAAATCTGATCCACAGGGGTGCGAATGACAATGCCTTCCTGGGAGATCATAATAATATCCTGGTCCTCGCGCACCGGGGCGATCATGGCCACCTTGCCGTAGGTCTCGGTATGGTAGTTGATCAGACCCTTGCCGGCACGGGACTGCACCCGGTAGTCGTCAAAGTTGCTCTTGCGGCCGTAGCCGGTCTCACTGACGGTGAGCAGGCAGGTGTCCTCCAGGGCCACGGCAAAGCCAACCACATAGTCGCCTTCTGCCAGCTGAATGGCGCGCACGCCGCGGGCGGTACGGCCGATCAGGCGGGCGTCGCTCTCCTTAAAGCAAATGCTCATACCATCGTGGGTAGCCACGATCAGATTGCGGTTGCCGTCGGTGATCTCCACCCAGCTCAGTTCATCGCCCTCGTCCAAATTGATGGCGATAATGCCGGTTTTGCGAATATGATCGTACTGGCTGATCTCCGTGCGCTTGATCACACCGTTCTTGGTAACCATGCACAGGTACTGGCGCTCTTCGCTGTCCGGCACCCGCACCATAGCGCTGATCTGCTCCTCATTCTCCAGAGGCAGCAGGTTCACCACATTCATACCCTTGCTGGTACGGGAGGCGGCGGGGATCTCGTATCCCTTCATCTTAAACACCTTGCCCTTGTTGGTAAAGAGCATAATGTAGTCGTGGGTGGAGCAGGTAAACATGGTCTTGGCCACATCTTCCTCTCTGCGGCTCATGCCCATAATGCCTTTGCCGCCGCGGTTCTGTGCCTTATAAGTATCTACCGTCTGGCGCTTCATATACCCCATGGTGGTCAGGGTAAGCATGCAGTCCTCTACCGGGATCAGGTCCTCGTCATCCACATCGCCGGAGGCAGCGGTAATCTCGGTACGCCGTTCGTCGCCGAATTTGTCGCCGATGGCGCGGGCCTCTTCCTTTACGATCTCCAGCACCCGGGTCTCACTGCTGAGAATGTCTTGATAATCGGCAATCTTGATGTGCAGCTCGCCCAACTCGTTGCGGATCTTTTCAATTTCCAGTCCGGCCAACTGACCTAAACGGAACGCCACAATGGCCGCAGCCTGTGGCTCATCAAAGTCGTACTTGGCCATCAATTCCTGCTTGGCCTCGGCTTGGCCGCCCTTGCAGCCGCGAATGGTGGCGATGATCTCGTCCACAATATCAATGGCGCGGGCCAGACCCTCTAAGATATGGGCGCGATCCTGGGCTTTCTTCAAATCATAGCGGGTGCGGCGGGTGATGATCTCTTCCTGGAAGGCAATGTAATTTTGCAGCATTTCCTTCAGGGAAAGAATGCGGGGCACGCCGTCTACCAGCGCCAACATAATCACACCGAAGGTCACCTGCATTTGCGTCATCTTGTACAGGTTATTGAGCACCACCTGGGCGTTGGCGTCCCGCTTGACGGTGATCTCAATGTGCATACCCTTGCGGGAGGAGAAGTCCTTAATGTCCGCCACGCCCTCGATCTTCTTGTCTCGGGCCAACTCGGCAATGCTGGCGATCAGCGCCGCCTTGCGCACCTGGTAGGGCAGTTCGGTAACCACGATCTTGTAGCGGTCACCCTTGCTCTCTACAATCTCTGCCCGGGCACGCAGATAGATCTTGCCCCGGCCGGTCTCATAGGCCTGGCGAATGCCCCGAGCGCCCATAATGATACCGGCGGTGGGGAAGTCCGGACCTTTAATGTGCTGCATCAGCTCCGGCAATCCGGCATCCGGGTTGTCGATCAGGCAACACATACCGTCAATCACTTCCCGCAGATTGTGGGGCGGAATGTTGGTGGCCATACCTACGGCGATGCCGCTGGAGCCGTTCACCAGCAAATTGGGATAGCGGGCCGGCAGCACCTCCGGCTCTTTCAGTCGGTCATCGTAGTTGGAGGCAAAATCCACCGTATCCTTGTCAATATCTTGCAGCATTTTCATGCTGATCTTGCTCATTCGGCTCTCGGTGTATCGGTACGCAGCGGCCGGATCACCGTCTACGGTACCAAAGTTGCCGTGACCGTCTACCAGCGTGTAGCGCATGGAGAAGGTTTGGGCCAGTCGCACCATGGCATCATACACAGATGCATCGCCGTGGGGGTGGTAACGACCCAGCACGGCACCTACGGTGTCTGCACACTTTCTGTACGCCCGATCCGGGTACAGGTTGTTCTCAAACATGGTGTAGAGAATACGGCGGTGTACCGGCTTCAGCCCGTCCCGCACATCCGGCAGGGCACGGCTGACGATCACGCTCATAGAGTAGTCCAAAAAGGCCTTGCGCACCTCTTTGTTAATCTCTACATCTACGATCTTTTGATTGTCATACCGGATCTCATTGTTATCCATTGGCATTCATCTCCTAAATACGGGCCACAGCCCGGCAGGTTTTACTTGGTCAATTTATAATAAGCGGTGTTTTGCAGCATTTCCCGCAGCCGGGGCAGTTCGCTCTCCGGCAGTGCCCGCTTGGGCAGCAGCAGCGTAACGGTGCCGGGAATGGCAAAGGCAAACAGCCGCCCGGTTTCAAATACGGCGCCGAACATGGCCATAGGGTACACAGCGTGAATTTCGCACTGATCCGGCTTTTCCCCGGGCATGGTCCACTCCACCTCCGTGCCGGTAATGCGCATTTGCACCGGCGCAGTCAGGGACGGATGTGCCTTGCACAGGCGGGTATACATCCGCCGAGACACAGGTCCGCGGCACAGCAGCAGAACGCCCATGGCCAACAGGGGCAAACAGGCCGCCAGCGCAACGGCGGGCCGGTGGGACCGGGCGCTAAAGCCCGCCACCGCACAGCCAAATCCAACAGCTGCAAAAAAGAGAATGGGGGTTATGCGGGTCAGCCGCCGACGCAGCGCCGCCATATCGGCAAAATCCATGGCTTCTAAGCAGTAGTTCACTTCAATCATTTTGCACCTCCAAAGGCCGGTGCCTTCTCGTGCAGGGCGCTGAGCAGCGCGTTCAGATCCGCCGGGTCACAGTTTGCTTTTTCAATCACAAACAGCCCCATCCGGTAGCACCCGATGAGAATAATATAATCCTTGGTCTCCTTCGCGTAGGTGATCCCCTGCCAGGGCAGGGTGTACTGCTCAAATTTGCTCCACACCTGTAGCGCCTGCTCTTCCAGCCGAAGGGTAAAGGGCTGGGTCAGTGTGGGAGAGTTGCCAAACTCCCGCAGCACGGAACTGCGCCGCACCCAGGGCAGCAGCACAGCCATGGCTGCTACAATACCGCTTAGCGCCGGGAGTATCGCCGTCTCTGCCACATCTTGCAGCAGAAAATACAGCAAAATCCCCGCCGCTGCCAGCACCGCACATAGGGCGCAAAACACCCATTGCAGCCGCAGCTGCTGCCGTTGCAGCACCCGCCACCCGGCGTAATACGCCCGTGGCGTCATTTTGAATTCAAATGTGGTCATGGTGTTCTCCTTTGTTTGGGAGAATGGGGTTGGTTTCTACAATAATCCCTCCACCGCCTACGGCGGTCCCCCTCCCTTTACAAGGGAGGCTTATCGGTTACATCTTCTTAGGCTCCCTTGTAAAGGGAGCTGTCAGCGCAGCTGACTGAGGGATTTGCGGGCGGATAATATCCGCCCCTACCTCGTCGACATTGACTCCATATTGCTTGTGGCGGATTTTTAACAAAATCCACCCCGCGCGCATTCCGTAATGTCTCCTCTCCCCAAAAAGACTTCTGCCTTTTCGGGGACCCCACAATATAATCGTAGGGCGGGGGCTTGCTCCCGCCGGGGTAGGCATTTACTTGCAATTAAAT
>CDZI01061236.1_pt1 | contig 12467 bp, 10 predicted proteins | sample 554811 | NCBI WGS metagenome assembly CDZI01 (sample SAMEA3182110, study PRJEB8094) | gut metagenome | biome: human; feature: gut; material: Stool; isolation source: human stools | place: Canada | collected 2013-04-23
CAGCCCTGTTTGCGGAGCATCTTCCAGACGGTTACGAAATAGCTGGCGGTCAGCGGATCGCGGAGCAGAATATGGAACTCGTCAAAATAGCACCACGTCGCCACACCGTTTTTGAAGTTGGTTCCCACCGCAGAGGTGACAAAATCGTTGGTGATGTGCATAGCGATCTTGCGGAGGTTTTCGCCCATGCCTTTCAGCACAAAGCATACCACGCGGGAATTGAGGTTGACGTTGGTAGGATGGTTAAAGAGATTGAGGGAGCCTGTGCAGTAAAGCTCCAGCGCCGTTGCGATCCGCTTGGCCTCCGGCTCCGGCTGGCGCAGCAGCTCCTCATACAAATCTTGGAGCAGCGGCGTTTTGGCCGTTTCCAGCCCCAGCGCCATTTCCCGGTACACCTGCCGCACACAGCGGTCAATGACGGTTTTCTCAATAGGCTGCAAACCGTCCCGGCCTCCCACCACCAGCTCACACAGCGACAGCAGAAAATCCGCTTTCAGGGACAGAGGGCTATCCCCACCGCCCATGTCCATCTGAACATCCATCGGGGAAATGTGGTTGGGGCTGTCCGGCGCGATCTCGATGACCTGACCGCCCAGCCGCTCCACCAGCGGGGCATATTCGCCCATCGGGTCAACCACGATGATGCGATCCTGCGGGATGGCAAGAAAGACGTTCAGCAATTCACGCTTGGCGGCAAAGCTCTTGCCGCTGCCCGTGGAGCCGAGGTAAAGGCCGTTGGCGGATTTCAGCTTTTTGCGGTCAGCCATGATGACGTTATGGGACAGGGCGTTCATGCCGTAGTAGAGGGACGGGCCATCCATGCGAAGCTCCCGCGTCATAAAGGGGACGAAGATGGCCGTGGAGCTGGTGGTCATGCCGCGCTGAATTTCAATGCCGTTGTAGCCGAGAGCCAGCGAGGACATATAGCCCTGCTCCTGCTGCCAGTCCAGTCGCCTGACGGCACAGTTATATTTCTGCGCGATGCCGTTCACGGTGAAAATGTCGTTTTCCAGCCGCTCCCGCGTGGGGGCGGTGTTGACGATCAGGAACGTCAAGAGGAACATTCGCTCGTTGCGGCTTTGCAGGTCGGCCAGCAGCTCGGCGGCATCCTTGGAAAAGGTGACGAGATCGGGCGGAAGAATGTCAGGGTCATATCCAGCGCGGGTAGCCTTGCGCTGCTCCTCCACTTTCATCTTGTCGATGTCGGAGATTTTACCCTTGACCGTTTTAATGGCCTTGACCTGATCCACCGTCTGAATGTGCATGGTGACAGTCAGCTCGGCGTCCAGTTCCAAAATCTCCAACAGCAGCTTGTCCGACAGCTCCGACGCCATAATCTGCAAATAGGACGCCGCGCCCCATGTCTGACCCACGCGGAACGAGCGGCTCTGCCGGAAGTCAAAGCTGTCCGGCACGATAAAGTCTTTCGTTCCCATGCCCGTATGGGCGATGTCCGCCCACTTGAAGCGGAACGGCTCCCGGCTGCCGGGGTGAAGCTGGCCGTGCAGCAGGGCCAGACGCTCCCGCCCGTCAAGGGGCTGGCTCTGCACCCCCAGCCGCTTACTCGCCCAAATGGTCATACAGGCCCAGCACATCACCGTCGAATGAGGTAATGAAGATTTCCTCATACCGTACCCCATCCACGCCGATGCGCTTCAAGAGGGCCTGCACCTCCTCCGTGGTGGCCGGGAATTTCAGCGTTTCGCCTACAAGCCGCCCCTCGTTGTATTTGCCGAGGTTGGTAATATAGGCTTCAAACAGGGATGATATTTTCAGCACCTCCTTGTCAGAACGTCGTATATGCCGCGCATAATGTACTCGGCGCAGGGCAGCGCGATAGCATTTCCCAGCGCCCGGTAGCGATGGGCGGACAGGATTTCCTCACCATCCGCGCCGTACTTTGTCCAGCCCTCCGGCAGCCCCATGAGCCGTTCACATTCTCTTTCTGTGGGAAAACGGACACAGCCCCCGGCAGGATCGTCCTCATACCAAAAGGCAAAGGGACTGACCGCGCTGGCTAACAGAGTGGGAAAAGGGTCAGTTGGCAATCCGAAGCTGTTTCGGAACGCCTCCGTTGTCCGCTCCTTTGCCGATGCCCGCATACGGTAGCATTGAAAGGGTCGGGTAATTGGTACACGCCGCCCTGCTTCAATAAAAGAGCCTCGATCTCCGCAGGCGGCGGACAGCCAGCGATCTCCGCCAGACGCAGAAATTGACTGCACTGTGCGGGGCTTAAAAAGTATTTCGTGGGAACATTGTCCTCCAAAGTCTGCCACAACAAAGACGCGCTGCCGTCGTGCCAATCGGGGGCTTGCCCAATGCTGGGCATCCATGAGCCGCCATGCGAGATCGGGCGTATGCCCTCGCACCATTCCGGCTCCTGCCCATCTTCCAGAAGCAGGCATTGAAATGTCGGCGGCTGTGAACGCTGAGAGCACAGCTCTAAAGTCCATCCGGTCATTTGAAAAAAACGCTCCCATGACGTTCTCCCAAACAGCGATTGCTGGAAATATACCATTTGTCGCCTCCCTCATTTCACGGATAATACGGATCGCATGAAAGAACAGACTGGATTTTTCCCCGGCAAGACCGGCCCTGTTGCCGATCTGTGAGAGGTTCTGGCAGGGTGAGCCAAAGGTGATGATGTGGACAGGCGGAATGTCGCCGCCGTTCAGCTTTGTCACATCTCCTAAATGCGCCATACCGGGAAAGTGGCGTTTCGTGATGGAGATAGGCGCTTTTTCGATCTCGCTGGCCCATGCGGGCACGATACCGCAGCGCACCGCCGCCAGCGGGAACACGCCGATCCCATCAAACAGGCTCCCCAGCCGGATCTCGTTCATATCAGCGGCGGCCCTGACGCTTTACGGTCAGGATGCCGTCCAGCGTGGTTGCCGTGATCCCCAGCCGCTGGGCAACAGCCACATCGTTTTTCATGCTTTCCGTGGAGATACTGCCGCACACCACCAGCACATGAGAGCGGCGGAGTAGGTCACGGCCCATGTCGATGCCGCTCTTATGCTCCTCGGGAACGGCATCATTGAGGAAAAGCGGCTGATAGAGCGTGGGGCAGATGGGCGAAAAGCCCGCCTCATAGACAGCGCGGCAATACTTGGCGGCCTGCTCCGTCGCCTCGCAGGGATCGCCGCTCCACGCGGCGGTAATATACGCAAGGGGTCGTTTCATTGTGAAAACCTCCGTTTTTATATAATGTAGTGGGTCAACCTTTTTCCCCCGCCCTTTTCCAATCTTGGAAAAGGGGGCGGCTCTGGAGGATATCCCCCGCCGCTTGCCAGAGAAAAGGCACAGCCGGGGCAGGCGGTCAAGGGCAAGGCCGCCGCATACGGCGGGGCGAAGCCCCCTTGACAGCCCGCGCCCGCCTGTGCTCGATTACGGGCGGCGACGGGGGATATAACCGCAAGGGCCGTATTCTATCGGGGCAGCAAAAAGCCTCTGGTCATGGTGGCCAGAGGTCGTTACTTTTCCATATCCATTTTCTTGTCGGGCTTGGCAAGCTCGGGCGGCTGCCGCTCTTTCCAGTCCTCCAGCAGCGTCATGATCTGGTCTTTCATCTGCCGGGGCGTGGCCTCCTTACCAAAAAACTTTTCCAGTTCAGCGCCAGTAATGATCACGTCACGATCCTCCTTTTTCTTTTCTTCACACAAAATACCGTCGATCACGTCCGGGGATAGCTTGTTTTCCTTGTCCAGCTCACGGAGCCGCTTTGCCTGACCCTTGGAGGGCGAAGCCTGCTGGCCCTCAATGGACACGGCGATATACTTCTGGTGCTTGGGCCGCACACGGGAAATTTCCACAGCCGGGGTAAAAGACAGCTTTCCGTCATCCATTGTCTGCTTCAATTCCGGCACGAGATCATTGAGCCAGATATACCGCTGAACGGTTTTCACACTCATGCCGTTGCGCTGGCCCACGCTTTCAAGAGAGAGCTTTCCGGCCTCTGCGCTGTCACCCCGCGCTCCCTGATGCTTGATGGCCTCATACTGCATTTTCAGGGACATAGCCTTTTCGCTGGGCAAAATCGTTTCACGCTGACGGAGGTTGTCGTCCGTCATAGCGAGAATGGCCTCGTCATCCGTCATATTGCGGACGATACAGGGCATATTACGATACCCGGCAAGCTGGCTGGCCATCTGACGGCGGTGGCCCGCGATGATCTCATAGCCGCCGCCCTCACGGGGACGCACCAGTGCGGGCTGGTTGACGCCGCCGTTGCGGACGCTCTCCACCAGAGATTTCATTTCCGCATCGTCACGGACGCCGAAAGGATGATCCTTGAACGGGTGCAGGTCGGAAAGGTCAAGATAGACGATTTCCTCTTTTTCGGCGCGGGTAGCGTCGCGGGGTGTAGGCGGCACTTCCGGGGCCGGAGGTGCTGCCTTTTCCTCGGGGGCTGCATGGGTTTTGCCAGCCTTGGGCGGCTTGGTCTGCTCCGGGGCTGTCTTTTCCGTTTTGGGCGGACGGCCACGGCGGGGCTTTTCCGCTTTTACCTCTTTCTTGGCCCCCGGCTCGGTGGGCGTGGCTCTTTCGGCTTTTGCAGGGCGGCCCCGTTTGGGCTTGGGCTTCTCCGGCTCTGGCATGGGCTTTTCCCATTCCCGCTTGCTGTACTCGGTGACGGAAACGGACGGGGCCTCCGTCTCCTTGGGGATGTCCGGCGGAGCGTCCTTTTCCGGCGTGGAACGCATCGCGGAAAGGTCAATCACCTTTGCGGACGGAGCGGGGCCGCCGCCCACATCAGGGATTTCGGCCTGCTCCATTTTTGGGGCCTTTCTTGGCATTTCAGGCGGAGCCTGTTCCTCCGTGGTAGGGGGATGCTTGTTTTCTTCTGCCATGACACGAATAACCTCCTTGACAAAAATTTAGGCCATGCCGCACGGCTGGCCCATATTGGCACACAGAGAAAACGCTGTCTGCATACAAAAACACCGCCTATGTCCTGTTAGGCGGTGCATTGTGTAAGGCTTGGCAGCTCATTTTCAGTTGTTTTTCTCTGTGTGCCCTTGTCAAGCGATGTTTCCGTATTTTATTATAGCCAAACCAGTAGCAGGGCGATTAATGGTTCCGGTAATTTCGGTCTGGCTTCCTGGGTTAGATGGGTCTCCAACCATATTGGTTCTTGTAAACGAAGAGTTTGTGATAGATACAATGCCATAATCGCCGGATCTATCATTTTCGTAACGATATCTACTGACAGTTCCAATTACCGAACTATCTTCGGCATATTTTATGCTTTTTCCAGAAGTTAATCCGTGGCCACACATAGCAAAGGCCGGTTGTCCATCATATGTTCCACAGATACCGAGTGTATACCCGGAAAGAGCGGTTCCACCCATCAAAGCAGCATTAGGTACTAAAGCAGAGCCATCCTCAAATAAAACAGGAACGGTAGTTGATAATTCATCAACAGAGTAAAGTTGGCGAGAGATGGTATTAGAAACAGAAGAAGTAGATATCTGATAAGGATTTGCCAATTCAACGTCAGGAACGGACGTAATTTCGATTCCATTTGTTTTTAGAGCATCAATATCCGTACTTATAATTACTGCGTTGTTAGGCTCACTAATAGAGCTTGTGAAAACAGGAATGCCGTCGGCCAAAAGATTTGCTGCGATTTCTTTGGAAGAAGTAATTAAAGTTTGTAAGGACAAATCAACATTCTCAAATACAACTATATCCAGATAGTTTTCCAGGATGGTTTTATAATAAGAGATATCTTGATTTGGAAGATCAACGATGCATACATGAAGGATAGGGCCATCAATGTATGAGCCGCCGTAGTTTACAGGATAAGTTTCGACATCTCCAACAAGAAACGTTTTATATAGCTCCTCGTGTGCGTCGACAGCACCTCGTTGCATCTCAGCGATTTCAAGGAGCTTGGCTCGTGAAATTGGAGATGGCGCCTGCGTGGAAATGTCTGGAACATCAGAAGCCGAGACGGGAACGCAAAGAGAGACGAGCAGTACCAAGGAAAGAAGTAGCGCGGATATACGTTTCATACTTTTCATGACGTGATGTCTCCTTTCTGTTTCAGTAGTTCAGTTTCCTGCTTAGAAATTGTATAGACCTCCTCCCTATTTAGATTTGTTAAAATTATATCATACGGAGAGGATAATAAGCAATAAAAAAATGGTTAAAAATAGCCACAAAAGGAATATAACGGTTTACCCGTTTATATAAGAACGGGTAAACCGTTATACGGTTAATTCTGTTGTTATGTTGACAACCTCCGCAACGTATGGTAAGATGTTCTTGGATAGGAAAGGCTGCGGTAGACGCTGGATCGAAGCCTTGAAAGAAAGGGGGTATGGATGGCGGCTGCGAGTGGTGTGTGATTGGCAGCAGAAGTAAAGAATGAAGCTCGTCTGGGCGAGGGTAAATAGTAATTAGGCCCAGAGCGTCTTGGCTGGCAGATCTGCCGGTCGGGGGTTTAGCAATTTGCTAATTTAGAAGCCATTTTTAGGATTAATGTCCTATATGATGTGCGGGTTTGCCATAGTCTCAGCTCTCTGCCAATGAAAAGGCAGAGGGCTGAGATTTAATCTACGGGTTTATATTTCGTCACAGTTTTCAAATGGGTTTCGGGGTTTCCGTTCAAAACAAGGTCTGCATATCCCTTGGGTCCAAGATTTTATTCGCATCCCCACGGGGCCGTGAACTCCCGACACTGACATCTGCAATAATATTCAATTTTGGCGTGTTGTGCTCACTCATCGTATTTCTTCATTTCTATGATATTTGGGTCTTCCGGCGCGGCAGGCTGACCGTCTATCTCCGATTCAGCCCGGCACTCCTCAATCTCCTCCAGCCCCAGCAGTGCGCCATGGGGGATCCTTGCTCCCGGCAGCGCGGCCCCGGGAGAGCTTTGAAGGTAAATGCGGTAGCTGCTGCCGATCAGAAATCTTTGACGCCGATCCAGCAGGAGGTCATGCGCAGTGCCGGAATCATCCATCAGCCGGATACGCTGGTGTCCTCCCAAGGACGCTCGCCTGATGGCGACACACACGCCCTCCACCGTTTCATAGGCCCCCTGACGGATCGCTTGAAACAGAAGAATACATCGAACGACGATGTATGCTAATAGCGAGGACTTTCAAGTCCTCGCTATTACAACGATGGTCAGCTCATTTGTGGCAGAATAGTATGACCGAAGCACGAGCTTAGAGGATCGTACAACAATATCTTTCCGTCAAGCGTAATGGCATCATCGGCTGTGTGAAACCGATGATGTATCGAAGGAACTCCAACAGTTTTGATTGTATGGCAGTTGAAAATGAACTTTTGGTGCCAACATGTAGAGGTTGACTTATGAAACATCTACTGCTGAAAGTTTAGGCCATATCCAAGTCATGCCGCCGTCGTGCGTATGAAGTGTCATGGTGCGGTCGTTTCCGTCCTTATCGAGCAGTATGATCGGATAGTTGCCGTCATTGCCGGAAAACGTTGGATTCTGCGGCTGCATATTGTATTGCGCGTATTCTTCCGGAATATCCAGTTCCAGCCGCGCCCATGTTTTGCCGCCGTCCAGCGTCCGCGCGATTTCGGGGCCGTTGTCAAAGAAGTAGCGGTAGCTGATAAAGCCGACCATTTCAGACGCAAAGCCAGCGCCGATGACCGTGCCGGTATAAAGCGCGTTCGGGATAGAAATACTCCACGTTTCGCCATTGTCCGTCGAGGTGCAGACGTTCGCTGCGCCTGTTCCGGCTGCGGGCGGCAGCGCAGCGACACACCAGCAGAACGCGCCGATTTTGCCGTAGTAGAAAGTGATGGAGTCCAGATAGCCAAAGGTGAAGGCTTCACTTTTCCTGTCACAGCCGGGGAGCGCCGCAATCAGATCATACGGAACCGTTGCGATTGGCTCCTTGTTGTCCGTGCTTTCGTACAGCTCAATCCACGACGTTTGTGAGTTGCCAACATAGCCAATCAGTTCTACAGTATCCGAAGTTCGCAAAGTATTCTCTGTTTCGGATGTGGATGTTTCTGTATTTGGTGTCGATTCACAGTTTGTTTTGAGATCATATGCAACCTGTAAACAGTTATCTGCGAAAAGCAGTTTGCCGGAAGCAACTATATCGTCACTATTATACGCCCTTTTGACGACCCACAGGCATCCATCCGTTTCGTTAAGTCGGAGTGAGTAATCATATTTCCCGCGATCCTCCAACATGTAACTTGCGCCGTTTGCATAGTCGTAGACAATGATACGGCTGTCGATCATGCCGGAGCCAAAGGTGAGCGTGGAACATAGGTCAGGAAGCCCATCACCTGTAAGATCGCAGAAATATGTGTTCCAGATGGGCATTCCGGTATAAAGCTGCATGACTTCGTTTTCCGTCACGGCCTCCATCTTCTCCGGATACCAGCGGAACGTCACGCCCGGATATTCCGGAAGTTCGATTTCAAGGTTTCCGTCCCAGTTCATTTCCTCGGGCTTTTCAAGGTAATCGAACCACGGCTCCGTATGTGCCGAAGAAGTATCCGCTATTTGCGTGAATGTCGCCTCGCGGGTTCCAAAACAAGACAAGCCGTAACCGTCCGACATTCGGAAAACCAGTTTTCCGTTATCCGCACGGAGAGACGCGGTAAACAGAAGATATTTTTCCGATCCGGCCTCCTGTGCCATCTCCGGGGTGCAGCCATAAAATTCGGCCCATCCGGCAGTTCCCCGTACACGGTATCGAATACAAAAATCTGTGTTTGTGTCGTTTTTGACGATCGTTCCGACAACGGAGAGATCGTCCTGGACGGTGAAAGATGCATCCACAGGGAAATCCGCATCATAACCAAGCTGATAGCTCCACGCGGAGCCGGGCGCCAGCAATTCCGTAATATCGTTTGAGCCCTCCGATTTTGGATTCGTCAGAAAGCAGACCGCTGCCGCAGCACAAACAATCACAGATGCCAGAACGATCCAGAACGCGGGCTTCTTATAGTTCATCACGGACTTTACACGCTCCTTTACTCCCACCTCACCAAAAGCAAGCGGACACGCCGCAATTACACGGCGGTTGACGCTGCAAGCCACAAGTGCCTGTGTATAATCGGCTCTTTGTTCATTGCCCATTTCCCTGATAACCTTTTCATCACATGCAAGCTCTATATCCCGGCACAGCAGTATATAGCTGAGCCACATCAGCGGATTGAACCAATGAATTGTCAGCAGCAGAAAACCGAGTGGCTTCCACCAATGATCCTTGCGGCGGATATGCGTCTGCTCATGGGCAATCACATGATCCATCTCGCGGCTGTCCATATGATACGGAAGATAGATTTTGGGTTTGATGATTCCCAGCACAAACGGAGAGCAAACCTTCTCGCTTTGATAGATGTTGCCCCGCAGGATTACCGCTTCGCAGACCTTGCGGTGCAAACGCCAGTAGCTCACAGCAGAGTAGAGGAAAAGGGCTGCTATTCCGAAAAGCCATATCCCCGTTAAAATCGGAATCCATATTTGCAGCGGATTTGCACTTGCGCCCGGTGCGGGCGTGAACGAGCTGCTGATTACTGGGTTGATAACATGATTGAGGGCAGGAACACCCGTCTGGACGGAAGGTGTCTGCTCCATCATAACGGTTGGGCTGATTGTTTCTGCGCTCGGTATCAGGCTCAGTACACTTTCAATCGAAAACGGGAAAACCATCCGTGCAGCGACAATGCCCCAAAGCAGAACATTTACCCATTTGGGAGCTTTTTTCAAGCAAAACCGCAATGTCAAAACCGCAATCACAACCCAGCTTGCGGATATGCTCATATTGACGATTTTTAGAAAGAGTTCGCTCATGTTGCTTCCCCCTTTCGGATCCGGTCGATCATCTGCTGCACTTCGTCAAGTTCGTCATTAGATAAATCCTGCCGTTTGGTAAAGGCAGCGATAAAAGCAGGAAGAGAGCCTTCAAACTTCTTTTCCACCAGTTCATCGATCTCACACGCCTGCGCTTCATCCTTTGATACAAGAGCGGTCACAATACCATCTTCATTTTTCAGTATGCCGCGTTCCCCAAGGCGTTTGATAACGGTATAAGTCGTGGTTCGCTTCCATCCCAACTGTTCCTGACAAAGCTTTACAAGCTGCGCAGCGGAAATTGGTTCATGCTCCCACATAATCAGGCAGAAACGATATTCACCCTCATGAATCTTTGGTATCTCCATATGCAAGCCCTCCTTGTCTACTATGGTAGACTCTGTGTATAGTCTACACGATTAGACATTCAAAGTCAATAGAGTTCATAGAAAAGTTACACAGGCAGCCGCAGAAAAAGCGGCTGCCTTTTTTATCTGGACTTTGCCAAATCGCTCACGTCAGACCGTAGTAGTGGTGAAAAGCGGGCAGGATGATCTATCCCAAACGCTTTATTCGCAGAAGTGGCCAAAAAGCGTTTTTGAGATTGTAGTAAGAATAGAGAGAAAGAAAATCTCAGCGGTCAATGTTCCCAATGGTGTTAGCGATGTTCCCATTGGTACGTCGCAATTCTGTCGCTGCTGCGCTACCATAAAATCAGAAAAAGTCTCAGCGACGAATGACAGACTGCTGTCGCTCGTTCACAGAATGTTTACAAATACATACCCTGCTTTTTGCCGAGGAAATGTCCGTTGTAAAGTGAAGGGAGGTTTGGAGCAGCAGAGAGCAAGATTCTACCGAGGTGCCAGATTTCGCATTTTCCAGCTATTGCTTTTCTTCTTCGTTTTCCTGAATATCAATTCGCTCAATCTTGAAGACAACCGAGCGTGTACCGTCATTGTAGCCGGCAAAGCGGCAAAGAAACATTCCGGCAACTTGACACACCCTATTCAAAAAGATGTGCTATAATTTTTTTGAAAAACTTCTCTCTTTCATTTAGTGTTTGCAGCTAAAACCGTAGTATATGAGTGAAGCCGGAAAGGAGGTGGCGCGATGATCGATGATGAAAAAATTATCGAGTTATTTTTTGAGCGTTCCGAACAAGGCATACGGGAGCTGGACATGAAATACGGAAAAATCTGTCACAACCTTTCGTACAACATTGTGAACAGCAGACGGGACGCGGAGGAATGTGTAAACGACGCTTATTTAGGCGCATGGAACGCTATTCCCCCGGTACACCCAAATCCCTTGTTGTCCTACATTGTGAAAATCGTGCGGAACATTTCCCTCAAAACCTATTGGAGAAAGGAAGCAGCAAAACGAAGCGGACACTATACGGTTGCCTTAGAGGAAATCGAGGGCTGCATCGCAGACCAGAAAACCGTGGAAGATGAAATTGAAGCCAGAGAGTTAGCCCGTATCATCGAGGCATTTTTGGATACATTGACCGCAAAAGAGCGTGTTATCTTCATGCGCCGCTATGCGTATGCAGACACCTACGCGGACATAGCAAAGCGCGTAGGTATATCTGAAAAAAATGTATCCGTCCGGCTCACACTAATCCGCCAGAAGATGAAGCAATACTTGATTGAAAGAGAGGTATTCGTATGACCACGAAATTGTTTTCCGAAGCCATTAGTGAAGTTGGCGATAAGTATTATGAGGAAGCCGCAAACTACCATTGTAAAAAACACGGGTGGATAAAATGGAGTGCTATGGCAGCTTGCTTAACCGTTGTACTTTTTACCGCCCTTTCGGTTCTCCCCAACTATTTCCGTCAGCAAGGTACTACACCACCGGACAATCCGAACGGAGTGATTGTTGACAACCCTATTGACACTGCCGATGATGATACAACTCCTGCAACATCTGAAATCCATGTCAGCATGGACAATATTTCCTTCAATGAGGTGGGGGCATTGAAGGATGCCGCACGTGTATGGCGCAATCCGGAGTTATATGACCATATTCAGTGGGATAAAAATGCTGTAATCGAATACTATGGAAAAGACTTGTCCCCTGCATACATTCCAGATGGCTTGACCGCAGCCAATGGCAATGGCACTGCACGGGTTATTGTAGACAAAAGCGGCAATATTGTAGAGGACACGGTTAGGCTCAATTTCTATCATGACTATTACGAAGATGGAAGCCCAAAGCTGACAGAAGGCGTGACGGCGCGCAAGGGATTTTCTATCACGGCTTCAAAAATCGGCATTCTAAGTGATTGTATTTATCTTCTGCCCGAAAATGAAGTGAAAACTTCTGATATTGACGGAACGGCAGTTACCTTTGGGTATCGTTCCATGCCCTGTGGTCCGTATAACCCTGACACGCACGAACCGTCTGGCTACTATGATATGTATGTGGCTGAATTTGAATATGACGGTATCGAATATCAGATAGTCGCAGAACAAATGGAAGCCGAAGAAGTTGTAAAAGTTGTATCGTCTATCATCTATGGAGAAGAAGTATTCGTTGACAAGTAATTAACATCAAAAGAGAATATACCACAGAGGGCAGCCGAGAAAATCGACTGTCCTTTTTCTATGCCTACGGGCAGAAAGGAGCAACCAACCATGACGAAACCGAGAGAGAAAACCCGCGA
>CDZI01045052.1_pt1 | contig 12454 bp, 8 predicted proteins | sample 554811 | NCBI WGS metagenome assembly CDZI01 (sample SAMEA3182110, study PRJEB8094) | gut metagenome | biome: human; feature: gut; material: Stool; isolation source: human stools | place: Canada | collected 2013-04-23
AAACATAGTTAAAATACCTTTCGTGTCACCCAATATTAGGTGACACAAAGATACAAAATACTGTTTATCAACAAGTTATAAAATACGTATTTTTTGAGTGACGAAGTCAGGTGGGCGAATATATAATCAGCGTGGGCGAACAAAATAGAATTCATCTATTCTTTCATTTCTTTTACAGAAAAGCCTTCTTTTGTATCAATCAGGCCTCAAAAAACAGTTCTAAAACCAGAATCAGATTTTCAGCATCTATTCCACTAGTTATAAAACAATTACAAGCAAAAAATAGACAATTTAGCCACTTCAAAACTCGAAAATTCGGAAGCAACCTGACTATCGACCCGAAATACGCGAGTTTTGGAGGGGTTAAAATAGGGGAGAAGTAGTATGATTATTGTACCGTGATCTTCTCAGGAGTTCCTTTCGTGATGTAACGGATGATTACATCTACCGGATCTTCGCCCAACGATTCACAAGAGAAAGAGACAGCCGACGAACCCGACGGAATATGGGAGACTCCTTCCGGTTGGACTTCTTCGATTACATTATAATTCTTATCCGTCACGACAGCCTTCCCATCGAACGTATAAAGTAAATACTGCCGGTCGGAAATCTCACAAGGAAATTTGATCACACCATTCGGAGTCGTAAACTTCGGATCTTTGATCGTACCATCACCATCCACTTTCAGGCGGATCGCAAACGGACCTTCGTAAGGAGTCGTCCATGACCAATCCGAACCGCCTGGTTGTCCCGGTTGCATTTCTCCCAAGTTACAGGTATAATGTTTCGAGATATACAATGGATACAGGTTAAAGTTCTTTTCATCCAATTTCTCCAGATGCCATTCCGTCTGCGGATCACGCAGGCGAGCCTTCTGTTCTTCGGTGAAAGCCGGCTGCTTCCGACATGGCCCATTCCAGATCTTCCAACGATGTACATTCCTGCCGGCGATCGGCCAGACGAATCAGGAACCAGCCCAACATCCGTGGGAAAAGATTCCGCTGATAAAAGGCCTGATTCTTGATACGGCTTTCTACTTGTCCGGTACGCATGGCTTCACCCCAAGGTTCACCCCAATTAGTATAAGTATGAATATGCCATGTATTATGACTTAGTCGGCTCGCATCATTGCGTAACGGATGATTGACCTGATTAAAGAAACGAGTTACAAAACGAGACATCGCATATTCATCCTGCCCCGTATAAGAACAACCTTCCAAACCATCGAAAGAGATCTGACAAATACCGGTCTTATTCATAATCTCAGCCAGACGATCGGAGAAAGCATCCTGCAAAGTAAGATCCGGAAACAAGGTCTTATAAGGATAATCCCACAATTTATACAAAGGCTGTTTAACATCATGCGCAGCTGCCGTTGTTCCCCAAGCTCCACGCTTACAACCTTTCAATAACATCTGCCCGCCCTTATCTTCTACAGAACCGAATGAGATTAACTCATCCTCGATCTGCAGCGCATTCAAGGTCAATGGCATGGCAAACAGTTCCGATTTCTGAATCAGGATATCCGTTTGTTCCGAATCGATCGGAGAGATCAAAGTCAGTTTTCCCTGTTTCAGCAAATGCTTGGAAGGCACAGGTGTTACATAAGCATCATTCGTTGTCGTAAAGTTACTCAGCGTATGCACGCCGACACCAATACCCAACGCCTTTGCTTTATCAACCATCTTCTTGACTCCGGCATCACCTTCAGCCGCAAAATTAGGATCCCAGTTAAAGTGTCCCCAATCGAGGAACGGTCCTTCGTGATAGACATAATCAAAGCCGGCAATCTGTGCCTTTGCCAATGTCTGATCAAAGTTCTTCTCGGTGAAATCGGAGATTAAATACGATTTCATCGATTCACGAGACATCTTTGCCCATTCGCCGTTCAGCATTGGGTGGGGAAGACCTTCGGCCACTTCGATCTCACCAATCCTTTCCAAGGCATCCGCCTGCTTACAACCGAACAATCCGACAGCAGCCCCTTTAATCGGACCATCTTCTCCTTCCACCGGCAATGTCCACGACTGTTTGATTTGTTGTACCTGGCGGAATTCTTCCCGGTCACGACGTCGGGCAGCCAACTGGAAAACAGTTCCGTCTGTTGTCTTCGTAGCAGCCTGTTTATATCCCAACAACGTACTAACCGACAAAGAAGTCGGTTCACCTGTATAATTAAACTGTTCGGCAATTGATTCCACATATCCGTCCGGAATACCAGCCGTCGTCTTGATATTCAAAGCCTGCATGCCAAAAGCCAAACCATCACCTTGAGCCACACCTACCACTTCTCCTACGACATCGTCAATCTTAACACCTACCGGGCCAAAGACTAACACATCATATTGCTGTGGAACCGATACGGCCTCCAACCGAATACAAGCATCCGATTCTTTATACCGCAAAGTGATCTTCCCGCCATCTGCCCCGACATACCCAGTGTTTCATTCCTATTATAATTTAAGTTACGTGTTTCTTTACATCTACATTGACTTAATGTGCTTCCAGCCAGTTTTTACCTTCACCGCAATCCGCGATCAAAGGAACCCGAAGTTGCAGGACATGCTCCATACAATCCAAAACGATTTCCTTAACGCGGTCAAATTCTTCTTTCCGTACATTAAAGTTTAACTCATCATGTACCTGCAGAATCATCCGGCTTTTCAGATGTTCCGCTTCAAACCGCTGATGAATTCGGATCATCGCCAACTTGATAATATCAGCTGCACTTCCCTGTATAGGCGCATTGATCGCATTTCGTTCGGCATAGCCACGTACAATTGCATTATGCGAATTAATATCCGGCAAGAAACGTTTCCGCTTGAACAAGGTTTCAACATAACCCTTTTCTTTGGCTACACGAATGCTCTCTTCCATATATTCTTTAATCCGGGGATAAGTCTGGAAATAACCATCAATCAATTCCTTGGATTCCGCTCTTGGAATACTGAGCCGTTCGGCCAGACCAAAGACAGAGATTCCATAGATAATACCGAAATTGGCCGTCTTGGCTTTCCGACGCATATCACTGGTGACCTCTTCTACCGGAATACCATAAATCTTGGCAGCCGTAGCAGCATGAATATCTGCTCCACTACAAAAGGCTTCTACCATGTGCGGATCATTACTCAAATGTGCCATCAAACGTAATTCAATCTGAGAATAATCGGCCGAGAAGAAAATACAGTCATCATCGTCGGCAATAAAAGCTTTCCGGATCTCACGCCCCAATTCATCCCGCACCGGAATATTCTGCAAGTTCGGATTGGTAGAACTCAATCGTCCGGTAGCCGTTACAGCCTGATTGAACGAGGTATGAATCTTTCCGGTTTCCGGATGAATCAAAGCCGGCAACGCATCGATATACGTACTCAGCAGTTTCTTGATTCCACGATATTCCAACAACTTGTCAACGATCGGGTGTTTACCCCGAATCTTTTCCAGAACTTCTTCACTGGTACTATAACCACCGGTTTTGGTTTTCTTCGCCTTTTCATCCAGTTTCAACTTATCAAACAAGATCTCACCAACTTGTTTGGTGGAATTAATATTGAATGATTGCCCGGCCAAATCATAAATAGACTCTTCCAAAGTACTCAGTTGCTGGCTCAGGACTTCTGATGACTGTTTCAAGGCATTTGTATCCAGTTTCACACCCGTTGCTTCCATTTCTGCCAATACATAAATCAAAGGCATTTCCATCTCAAAGAACAAAGATTCCAAACCTTCTTGTTTCAGCAATGGAGCAAAGTAATGTTTCAACCGTAATGTCACATCCGCATCTTCAGCTGCATATTCCTTGATCTGTTCGATCGGAACAGTCCGCATAGAAGCCTGTTTCTTCCCTTTCGGACCAATTAGATCTTCAATCGGAACCGTTTTATATTTCAGATAAGTCTCCGCCAGATAATCCATGCCATGACGCAACTCCGGATTCAGCAGATAATGAGCGAGCATCGTATCGAATAACGGACCTTTCACCTGAACGCCATACTTCCGTAAAGCCAGGATATCAAACTTTATATTCTGACCTACTTTCTCAATCTCCGGATGTTGTAAGGCTGGCGCCAACCGAAGAACAATATCAGTTGCTTCTTCCCGATTTGCCGGAACCGGAACATACCAGGCTTCCTGTTCCCGAATAGCAAAAGACAGACCGACCAAACCAGCCGTCAATGGATCAAGTCCTTCTGTTTCCGTATCAAAGGCAAATGATTTCTCCTGTAACAACTGCTCACATAAAGCAATTTGTTTCTCTGCCGTATCTGCCAGATAATAGGAGTGAGGCATTGTATTGATATCTGCCAATGAAGAGACCTCCGATTCTACCACCGGTTCGGTGGCAAATAAGTCATATTGAACCGCAGCTTTAGGTTCTTTGGAAGAAGATGCCACCGAAGATTCGCCTTTAAGCCGGTTAATAAAAGTCTTAAACTCCAACTCTGTATAGAGTTCAACCAAACGGTCCTCGTCTGGTGCGACCCGTTTACACAGTTCAGCATCAAAAGTAATCGGTACATCCGTCTTGATCGTTGCCAGAAACTTCGAGAAACGGATCTGCTCTACATTCTCTTCGACTTTCTTCTTCTGCGCACCTTTCAGTTTATCCGTATTTGCCAACAGATTCTCGATCGAACCAAACTCGGCTAACAGCTTCTGCGCCGTCTTCTCACCAATACCCGGACAACCTGGAATATTATCAGCGGTATCACCCATCAGACCGAGCAAATCAATGACTTGTTCCGTCGACTGCAATTGATATTTTTCCAATACTTCTGAAACACCCAATACTTCATAATCGCCACCAAACTTCGGACGATACATATAAATATGATCTGCAACCAACTGCCCATAATCTTTATCGGGAGTCATCATATAGACTTCAAATCCATTCGCTGCAGCCTGTTTAGCCACTGTTCCGATCACATCGTCGGCTTCATAATAAGGTACTTCCAGAATTGGAATATGATAAGCCTGAATGACCTCTTTAATGACAGGAACCGACTGACGGATGACCTCCGGAGTTTCTTCCCGTTGTGCTTTGTACTGTTCAAATGCTTCATGACGAAAAGTCGGACCTTTCGGATCAAAAGCGACAGCGATATGCGTAGGTTGCTCACGCTTCAGAACATCTTCCAATGTATTGATAAAGCCAAAAACGGCAGATGTATTTACACCCTTAGAGTTGATCCGTGGATTCTTGATAAAAGCGTAATACGAACGATAAATCAATGCATACGCATCTATAAGGAATAGCTTCATTACTTTTAACAGGTTTTTTGATGTGACAAATCTCGGTAAATGTACAAAAAAAGTCGCTTACTCGATAGTTTTTGTTACTTTTGCGCATCGTTTATTCAAATATGATAGATAGAAGTATTATAGAAAAGCCTGTAGCCGCAGAATTTGCCCGTTTCAATGATGAATTTGAAGCATCATTGAGAAGCGACACGCGCCGTCTTCAAGCTGTTATAGACCGGATCCTGGCATCAACAGGGAAACATATTCGTCCTTTATTGGTCTTATTGGCAGCCAAAGCTTGTGGAAATGTAACTGAAAGCACCATCAACGCCGCAGTATTCCTGGAGCTTCTGCATACTGCTACGCTAATACATGATGATGTGATTGATGAGACCAAACAACGTCGTGGCGTTCCTTCATTAAATGCTATCTTCGATAACCGTGTAGCTGTACTGACGGGCGATTACGTCTTGTCTTCGGCATTAATCCGTTCTATCCAGACCGGCAATCTCCGGATTATCGGAATCGTATCTAGTCTGGGAAAAGATCTTTCAGAAGGAGAAATCAAACAAATGGAGAATGCCGATGAAAGCATCGTGGATGAAGCTTGCTATATGCAGGTTATTTATAAAAAGACAGCAACTCTGTTAGCAGCCTGCACCACGATCGGTGCTATTTCTGCCGACACCTCTGAAGAAAATATCCAATTGCTACATGAATTTGGCGTCAACTTAGGCTATGCTTTCCAGATCAAAGATGATATATTCGATTACTTTCATGAACTGAATATCGGGAAACCGACAGGAAACGACATTCGGGAAGGAAAAGTAACCTTGCCTTTATTGCATGCACTCAAGCAGGGTGGGGAAGAAGCTTCCCGTTTTCTCGACATCATTCTGCGGAAAGACTTCACCGATGAGCATATTGAACAGCTCATCTCATTTGCCAAAGCAAACGGAGGCATTGAATATGCCGAATCGAAGATGCAGGCTTATTACCGACAGGCCGTAGATATTTTACAGAAACTACCGAATTCACCGGCGAAAGAAGCTCTTGAGAATTTAGCTAAATACGTTATTACACGTCAGAAATAAGAAAAGAGGCATAGAAGTCAGCAACAACATTCTATGCCTCTTTTGCTATTATAAAGCCACTATTACTTACCCAAACGATGTTCAATGTCGCCAACCAGGCTGCTGGCTCCAATACGGAATAAGTCACTTGTCAACCATTCATTGCCTAATACTTCCTTGACAATCGTATAATAATTGACTGCGTCTTCAGCGGTTCTGATTCCGCCGGCAACTTTAATACCAACTTTACGACCGGTCAATTCGTGATAACGGCGAATTACCTGACACATGATATAGGCAGCTTCAGACGATGCGCCCGGATAACCTTTTCCGGTAGAAGTCTTGATAAAATCAGCATTCGAATACAAGGCCAGAATAGAAGCCTTACGGATATTCTCGGCCGTAGCCAATGCTCCTGTTTCCAGAATAACCTTCAGACAAGCATCCCGACAGCTATCCTTGATTTCAGCCAATTCATCGCACATATCCTCGTAATTTTCCTCCATGAAGCAGCCTAAGTTAATCACAACATCTATCTCGTCGGCGCCTTCCATCACACACATGGCCGTCTCAGCAACCTTCACTTCTGTAAAAGTCTGAGAAGCCGGGAAACCTCCACTAACAGCTGCGATCTTTACATGCTCAGCCGTCAATGCCTGCTTGACGGTTTCCACGAAAATAGGATAAACACAAATAGCCGCTACATTGGGTACATCCGGACGAGTACCTTCATAATCATTAACTGATTCAACCATCTTCCAGATACTCTCTTTCGTATCCAAGCTTGTCAATGACGTCAGATCGATGAAACCGTGGATTTTCTTCAATACTTCCGGAGTGAAGTTTTCCTTCGCATGTTTATCCAGTAAAGCTGTTACCTGAGCTTTTACTTCCTCATTGGTTCCAACAGATTCAAATTTGCCAAACGCTTCATGATATTTATCAGCATTCACCTTGGCAAATTCTTCAGGACGTTCTTCCATTCCGTGATCATGTTCGCAACCACAATGGCAATCGTGCGTATGTTCCATATCTTATAGTTTTTGATTGTTTATATGTCTTTCTTTATCGCGATTCGTCTTCTTCTGAAGATTCTTTTCAAAGGCAACAGTCAAGTCAATTCCTGTCTGGTTCGCCAAACAGATCAATACCCACAAGACATCCGCCATTTCATCGCCTAAATCTTTCTGTTTGTCACTCTCCTTAAAGGACTGTTCTCCATAAATACGGGCAATCAAACGGGCGACTTCACCGACTTCTTCCGTCAGAATCGCCATATTCGTCAGCTCATTGAAATAACGGACGCCATAGGTTTTTATCCAATCGTCAACACGTTGCTGCGCTTCCCGAAGTGTTACTTCCTGTTCCATACTTATTCTTTGTTCTGCGTATCGATCCAGATTGTTACCGGACCATCATTCAACAATTCCACCTTCATATCGGCGCCGAAAGTTCCAGTCTGCACTTCCTTTCCCAAATGAAGTCCCATTTCAGTACAGAACTTCTCATACATCGGAATAGCGAAATCCGGTTTAGAGGCCTTCAAATAGGAGGGACGATTACCTTTCTTTGTAGAAGCCTGCAATGTAAACTGACTAACCACTAATATTTCACCGTCAATTTCTACGACAGAACGATTCATAACACCGTTTTCATCGTCGAAGATACGCAAATTACATATCTTTTTACAAAGCCATTCAATATCTTCCTGCGTATCCCGATCCTCTATTCCAACCAGAACCAGCATGCCTTTTCCGATCTTTGATTTCAAGGTTCCATCAATCGTAACGGAAGCATGCTGCACACGCTGAATTACTGTTCTCATATTATAAACTTATTTTGTTGTTTCTTGGTTCAAACTTTCTTTTATTAATTTGGCTTTTGCTTCACCTACCACTTTTGCCAAATCTTCCAAATTCGCTTCCCGGATTCGTTTCACGCTCTTAAACTCTCGAAGAAGGGCTGTTTTCGTCTTTTCACCGACACCTTTGATCGTATCCAATTCCGAACGGGTTTGTCCTTTACTTCGTTTGTCTTTATGGAACGTAATGGCAAAACGATGTACTTCGTCCTGCATGCGAGTCAGCAGATGAAACAACGGACTGTCTAATTTCATCCCGATCACTTCCGGAGGAAAGCCATACAATAATTCAGCCGTCCGGTGACGGTTATCCTTGGCCAAGCCGGCAATTGGAATCGAAAGATGCAATTCATCTTCCACAACCGAACGCACGACTTCCATTTGTCCCTTTCCACCGTCAGTTATAATCAAATTGGGTAGGGAAGCCTTTTCATCCAGGAGTCGCTGATAACGCCGGCGCACGACTTCCTTCATGGAAGCATAATCGTCAGGACCAACAACCGTCTTGATATTATATTTCCGATAATCCGATTTAGAAGGTTTTCCCATCTTAAAGACGACACAAGCTGCCACCGGATCACTTCCCTGAATATTAGAATTATCGAAACATTCAATTTGAACGGGCAATTCTTTCAAATGCAAGGCTTCCTGAATTTCTTTCAGCAAACGTGTATTCCGTTGTTCCGGATTCAATTTCTCTGCCTGCTTCAATTTATCGACTTTATACTGTTTCCCATTCATAATCGATAAATCCAACAGTTTCTTCTTATCGCCTCGCTGAGGAACGGTAATTGTCACACCATCGAGTTCCAGATCCAACGGGAAAGGAACTATAATTTCCCGAGCCCGACTTTCAAAACGCTTTCGCATTTCGATAATGCCCATGACCAATAGATCCTCTTTGCTTTCATCCAATCTCTTTTTATACTCGAATGTATAAGCCTGGACAACGGCGCCATTCCCGATATGCAGATAATTGATATAAGCAGACGGATCATTTTCGGTAATCGAAAACACATCTATATTATGCAGCATCGGCGGAACGACCGTTGATCGGGAGCGATAATTCTCGATGGCTTCATACTTTTCCTTTAGCTTTTGAGCTTCTTCAAACTTCAACTCGGCCGCCAGACTTTGCATCTCGTCGAAGAGATGTTTACTTACCTGTGAAATGTTTCCCCGCAGAATTTCCTTGATTTCCGAAATATTCTGCTGGTATTCTTCCAACGTCTGTAAACCCTCGCATGGACCTTTACAACGTTTGATGTGATATTCGAGACAAACCTTATACCGTCCTTCCCGAATAGATTCGGGCGTTAACGGATACTTACAGGTACGGATCGGATAAAGATCCTTGATCAGTTGCAGCATCACCTTGGCTGTATAAACAGAAGGATAGGGGCCATAATAACGGGAACCGTCACGAACAATATTCCGCGTCTGATAAACCCGTGGAAAATATTCATTCTTGACTACAATCGAAGGATAAGTCTTATCGTCTTTCAACAAGACATTGTATCGCGGATGATATTGCTTGATCAGATTATTTTCCAAGAGCAATGCATCTTCTTCCGTCTCGACAACAAAATACTTGATATCCCGGATTTGTTTAACTAACACCCGCGTCTTATTACTATCATGCTGTTTGTTGAAATAAGAAGACACCCGTCGCTTCAGATTCTTTGCTTTTCCGACATAGATAATCGTTCCTTTTTCATCAAAGTACTGATAGCACCCAGGCTTCTCCGGAATAACAGCCAAGATTGTCTTAATATGTTCAAGTATTTCTTTACTCATCCGCGTTTTTATTTACTTATTCACCTAAAACCAGCTATTTACGCCCATCACCTAAAGTAATGTTTCACGTGGAACATCAGCTTAACGTCCCATCAACACCAATAGAATATTAATATCACTCGGGGAAATTCCCGGGATTCGACTTGCCTGAGCGATGGTTTCAGGATCAATCCGACAAAGCTTCTGACGCGCTTCAGTTGATAAAGATTGAATACTGCTATAATCAAACTTTCCTTTAATCCGGATATTCTCCAAACGGTTTATCTTGTCGGCAATCATTTGCTCGCGCTTGATATATCCGCTATACTTCATCAGGATTTCGGCAGCTTCAATAATTTCTTCCTTACGAGACAAGGATACTTTATCCAATTCAGCTTTCAATGACGGAATCAAATCGGCCAGCTTATACAAATCCAGTTGCGGACGAAGAACCAGATCATAAAGTTTGCAGCCGTGAGTTAGGGGAGCAGTGCCCAAACTTTCCAGACCGGCATTAATATATTGCGGCTTGACAGAATAATTCTCACAGAAATGAATCAGCTGATCGCGCTGTTTTTTTTTCTCCTGAAGCAAATGATAACGGTATTCGTTTGCCAAACCTAATTGATAAGACTTTTCCGTCAGACGCATATCCGCATCGTCCTGCCGAAGCAGAATACGATATTCAGCCCGCGATGTAAACATACGATAGGGTTCATCTACGCCTTTTGTCACCAAGTCATCGATCAATACGCCAATATAAGCTTCATCTCGTCCCAAAACAAACGGATTGCCGCCATGGCAATTGATGTGAGCATTGATTCCCGCTACCAAACCTTGACCGCCGGCTTCTTCATATCCTGTCGTACCATTAATCTGTCCGGCGAAGAAGAGGTTCTTGATTTGCTTTGTCTCCAGATTATGATTTAACTGCGTCGGATCGAAGAAATCGTACTCAATAGCATAACCCGGACGATAAATCTGCACATCACGAAAAGCCGGGATTGCCTGCAAAGCGCGTAACTGTATCTGCAAGGGCAGGGAAGAAGAGAATCCGTTCAAATATAATTCATGCGTATTTTCTCCTTCCGGTTCCAAGAAAAGCTGATGTTGCGTTTTATCGGCAAACGTAACAATTTTCGTTTCGATACTGGGGCAATAACGCGGACCGATACTTTTAATTTGTCCGTTGTAAAGAGGAGAGTCGGGGAGACCTTCCCGAAGAATTTCATGCACTCGTTCGTTGGTAAAGCAAGTCCAGCAACAAAGCTGTTTCAATTCTCGGTGTGACGTATCCAGATAAGAAAACTTATGAAAATCGTCTTCACCGGGTTGTTCTGCCATTTCATCGAAGTGTACGCTGCGGGCATCAATACGAACCGGCGTTCCAGTCTTCATTCGGGCTGATTGAATACCCAAAGAAACCAATTGTTCCGTCAGGCCTGTCGAAGCCGGTTCCGAAATACGACCACCCCGGATTTGAGTCCGCCCGATATGCATTAAACCGTTCAAGAATGTTCCGTTGGTAAGTACAACCGCTCCGGCACGAAACTCAACCTGCATGCCGGTCTTTACGCCACAAACGCGACCGTTCTCGATGATTAATTCGTTTACGCTGTCCTGCCACATCCACAGATTCGGCGTATTTTCCAAGACGTGCCGCCAGGCTTCAATAAAGCGGGCACGATCACTCTGTGCTCTCGGACTCCACATAGCCGGACCTTTACTCCGATTCAGCATCCGGAATTGAATGGCTGTCCGGTCGGTTACAATCCCCATAAAGCCACCCATCGCATCGATTTCACGGACGATCTGCCCTTTGGCGATTCCTCCGACAGCCGGATTACAACTCATTTGCGCAATCTTGTTCATGTCCATCGTGATTAACAACGTACGCGAACCCAGATTGGCCGCAGCGGCAGCGGCTTCGCAGCCCGCATGTCCTGCTCCTACTACTATTACATCGTAATCGAATCTCATCTCTCAATATCTTAGTTTCTTTCTGCAAAGATAGTTAGAAATGAGATAGGATTTATGAGGGAAGTATGGTTTTACTTTTTGTTATCATTTTCGGATTGTCCGGCTAATATCCATTCATTAAACATTCATTCAAGCGAGCTTCGCCAGTCGTGCACGTTTTCTGAAGCGCTTTCACTTATATGACGAGTTGACCTTCGGATTCGTTACAAAATAATCGGGATTTTTTTGAGGATACAAAAAAAAGTAATCCTTAGAGAAAAGTTTCAATCATACTTGAAACTTTTCGGGATTCCTTATACAAAAACCAGAGAATCCAACTGTATTTTCTTTATTCGCCCTGGGCGAACATATAATCGCTTACTCTGAATATATATTCGCCAACAGCGAATATAAAAACGCCTAGGGCGAATAAAGTTTGTCTGATCAGGAAAGATAAAATAACTCGCATGTGTTGATAAAAGAATCAGGTTACAGCATAAAAAAACTAGGGTGTCCAGTTCTGCGTTCCTAAAAACGTAGTATA
>CDZI01038617.1_pt1 | contig 12282 bp, 8 predicted proteins | sample 554811 | NCBI WGS metagenome assembly CDZI01 (sample SAMEA3182110, study PRJEB8094) | gut metagenome | biome: human; feature: gut; material: Stool; isolation source: human stools | place: Canada | collected 2013-04-23
GTAATCTCGTGTAAATACATACGTCGTCCTATATCCATTCTTTCTTCTAAACTGTGCTTCATGTGACACCTCCATGATTCCATTATTGTATAAGTGACTACCTTATAAAAAATGGTACTCTTATATATAAATAATGTCTACAATAATTGGGTTGGTGTCTACTTTTAGATTACCACTTCATTTCTCGTCACTTTTGGACTTTCACATGTCTTTCCACTGCTCTAACGTCCAATTCCGCGTGTCGGCTTCCCGATTTTGGACTTCCGGCATGACACACGCCACTCTAACGTCCAATTTACTTATAAGCTCCAAGTGTAGCTGCCATTACAGCCTTGATTGTATGCATTCTGTTCTCTGCCTCGTCGAATACAACTGACTGCTCTGACTCAAATACTTCATCAGTAACTTCCATCTCGTCAAGACCGAATTTGTCATGAATCTCTTTACCAATCTTAGTCTTAAGGTCATGGAATGCAGGAAGACAGTGCATAAATATTGCGTCCTTAGAAGCATTGTCCATAACTGCCTTGTTAACCTGATATGGAAGAAGTGCCTTGATTCTTTCAGCCCATACTTCATCAGGCTCGCCCATTGATACCCATACATCTGTGTATAATACATCTGCGTCCTTAGTTCCTGCCTTAACATCTTCTGTAAGTGTTACAGAACCACCGCTTATCTTTGCCCATTCCTCACACTGTGCAACAAGTTCCTTGTCTGGGAAATATTCCTTAGCTGTGCAGGCTGTATAATGAAGTCCTAACTTAGCGCAGACAATCATAAGTGAATTACCCATGTTGTATCTTGCATCACCCATGTATACAAACTTAACGCCCTTTAATCTGCCAAGTTTTTCCTTGATTGTAAGCATATCTGCGAGCATCTGTGTTGGATGGTATTCGTTAGTAAGTCCGTTCCATACAGGCACGCTTGAATATTTTGCAAGGTCTTCAACTATCTCCTGACCGAATCCTCTGTATTCGATTCCTTCAAACATTGTACAGAGAACTCTTGCTGTATCAGCAATGCTCTCCTTCTTTCCAATCTGTGAACCTGTAGGGTCAAGATATGTAACACCCATACCAAGGTCATGTGCTGCCACCTCAAATGAGCAACGTGTTCTTGTACTTGTCTTCTCGAATATAAGTGCAACATTCTTTCCGATAAGTGGCTGTTCTACAATGCCCTTTTTCTTCTTATCCTTAAGCTCTGCTGCTAAGTCTATCAAATATAAAATCTCCTCAGGTGTGTAATCCTTGAGTGTTAAAAAGTCGCGTCCCTTTAAATCCATGACATCCTCCTGTCTGTATGGCAAATTCGCCTACATTGAATAATTAATAACTTTGTTCATTCTATCGCAATTATAGTCCTTCGTCAAATGCGTTGTTTAATTTGTGTAGTTGCAAAACGGTCGGTTGTGGGAGATAGTGGATAGCTTCCGTTAAACTTCTCTGCATAATAATAGGCACTGGGCGTTCCATGCTTCGTCCCCGACCGTTAACGCTGGCAACGCACATCCTTGTGCGCGCCAGCTCACGCGTCCGTCCATGGACGCGTGTACACTCATTCTTTCTACATGCCCAGTACCTTTATTATGCGTTCAGTTTAAAGTCAGCTTTCCGCCATCTCCCACAACCTCCCTTTCTCCACACTTCTCCAAATTCAGGGCAGAGTAGCTTTCCTCTCCTACACCTCTCCGGACTGGTTCACCTTCCGTCCGCCAATAAAAAAGGCGGTGTGGCTTTTCTGACTGCAAACTATGCACATAATAAAAGCATTGAGCAAAGTCACTACCTAAGTGTACGCGCGTCCACGGACGGACGCGCGGGCTGTCTCGCACACGGATGTGCGTTGACAGCGTAACGAGAACTTAAACAACCTTCCACGCTCAATGCTTATTATTATGTAGCGTAGTTTGTACGGAAGAAAACCACACCACCTTTTTTATCCCTTAATGGAATATATGATCTCCAATTATTACAAAATCCGAATAGTTGTTAACATCTACAGTATATAATGCCCTGAATGATGTATAACCACCTATATTATTAACGCCTGATAATGCTTCAAGTGCTGCCTGCATGCATTCTGTGTTTCTTGGACCATTTGCAAGTCTTGCTGCAAATCTGTCTGATGGATTACCAGCGCCATCTGATACACCAGAGAACTGTGATCTCTGATAAACAACACCCGAAACTGTCCCCGGATAATGTCCGCTTCGCACTCTGTTAAGAATAACATTTGCAACAGCGAGCTTTCCTGCATATGGCTGATATGCAGCCTCCCAGTCTATGATACATGCCATAAGCCATATATCATCATCTGATACGCTCATAGTTGGGTTATATGTTATATCTGTTCCTGATATTGTATTAGCAATTATCTTCTGTCGTCTTGCTTCCTCTGCTGCAGCAGCCGCTCTTTCAGCTTCTGCCTCTGCCTCAAGTCTTGCTTCTTCTGCAAGTCTTGCAGCCTCTTCTTCTGCTTCAATAGCTTCAATCTCTGCTATTGTATATCCTGCAAGAAGATTATCTGTTCCAATCTGTTCTGCTATAGCCTCTGCTTCTTCTCCAAAACATAAGCACTGTGTCTGTACATAACCTTCGCAGTTTCCTGAACTAACTTTAGTCCATTCCTTTCCGACCATATCAACATCTACAAGTGTGTTAGTATATAATCTTCCCACAACCTGTGCTGTCTCTTCGTCAGAAGTGTCATAAACATCAAGATAAGGATCAGTAATTGCTACTGCCTTGTTCTTGTATGTTCCTGTTTCTTCATACCCAGTCACAAGAACCTCTTCTGTATTAGCTGAATAAGATGCAACCTTAATTCCCGTGTCAGTATTCTGTGTTTTCTCATAGGTAGTTGCCACTGCTGGAAGAACCGGTGTCATAAATAACACAATTGCAACTCCCACATAGCAAGCAGCTTTGCTACTTCTAAGTTTCATATTATACTTCCCTTTCCGGCGGCTTATTTAGCTTCGCCTGTAAATTGTTACAGAAATGTTACAATTTATTACGGAAATATAATAGCAAAGTTACAGTAATTTGTCAAATATGTTAAAACCCGCTCTATGAGCGGGTTTGCGGGTTTGTTTATTAAATTCATTTTACAAAATATAGTATATGACCATATATATAGTTGGTTATCTACACACTTCTCTGTCTGACAGCTTCGTATGTAAGAATTGTACATGCTATTGCCGCGTTAAGAGATTCAACCTCTCCCTGCATCGGAATTCTTATAAGTGTATCTGCCTGCTTAGTGATATCATCTGTAAGTCCATTCCCCTCATTGCCTATTAGAAATGCGGTTCCTTCCCTGTAATCTTCACCAAGATATGTATTCTTTCCGTCAAGATGTGCAGCATATACCTTAATTCCGGAATTCTGACACTGTGAAACTGCATCGCTAAAATCCTGCACATAAACAAATGGCACTCTGAATATAGAACCCATTGTTGACCTTATTGTCTTAGGATTATATATATCCACAGTATTAGAACTCATAACAACTCCAGTAACGCCTGCACCTTCACCCATCCTTAATATAGTTCCCAGATTACCCGGATCCTGAAGATTCTCAACAAGAATCAGCAACGGATTGTCGGTAAGCATATCTGAAATACTGCTGTCCTTCATTCTTACAACCGCCATAATCCCCTGTGGTGTCTGTGTCTGTGACATTCTGTCAAATACATTATCGGCGACAATCTCAATATTGTCAGAAGAAATCCCCTGCTTCTTAACCAGCTCATGCACATACTCAGGATTGTTACTATGAAATCTTTCAGACATATATATCTTCACCAGCAAATCTGCTGGCACCTCAGATACCATGCGGACTCCCTCTACAACATATTCTTTATTCTTCTTTCTTTCCCTGGCCTTAGAAAGCAATGATATAACATGCTTTACCTGTGAACTGCTCGTACTGGTTATCATTATGAGGTTACCTTTCTGCCATGCATTACTTAGAAAGTAACGCACTTATATTAAATTCATAATCATTAATATCCTTAGTCATGGCAAGTGCTTCATCAATATCATAATCAACAAACTTACCATCCTTGTATGCTACAAGTCTGTTACTCTTTCCTTCAGCAAGAAGATCAACCGCATAAGCACCCATAATAGACGCATACATTCTGTCCTTACATGTTGGTGAACCACCACGCTGCATGTATCCTAAAATTGTAGCTCTTGTCTCAATACCTGTTGCAGCTTCAATTCTTCTTGCCATTCCTGTAGAATGTCCGATACCTTCAGCATTAATAATAAGATGGTGTTTCTTGCCCTTCTTTCTTCCTTCTATAATATGATTAATAAGAGCCTGCTCATCATTATCATATCTTTCCGGAAGGAGGATATCCTCTGCACCATTGGCAATACCACACCACAATGCTATATATCCTGCATTTCTTCCCATAACCTCGATAATACTGCATCTTTCATGTGATGTAGATGTATCTCTTATCTTATCAATAGCTTCCATTGCTGTATTAACAGCAGTATCAAATCCAATAGTATAATCTGTACATGCAATATCAAGATCAATTGTTCCCGGAAGTCCGATAGTATTAATTCCCTGTGCTGCAAGCTTCTGTGCACCTCTGAAAGAACCATCTCCACCGATTACAACTATACCGTCAATTCCATGCTTTCTGCATACTTCAGCACCTCTCTTCTGACCTTCTTCAGTCATGAATTCCATGCATCGTGCTGTATAGAGGACTGTTCCACCACGCTGGATAATATCAGCAACGCTTCGCTTGTCCATATCAATTATCTCATCATTAAGAAGTCCGTTATAGCCCTTCTGAATACCCTTGACCTTAAGTCCCTTATTCAAAGCAGTTCTTACAACTGCACGGATAGCAGCATTCATGCCTGGAGCATCTCCACCACTTGTTAATACGCCGATTGTTTTAATTTCCTTTGCCATAACTTCCCCTTTCTTATCTCTTAATATTACTTTCTGCTTTATGTTACCACATTATAAAAGAAAAATCTTCTTTTTTTGATAATTTTTTACCAATGTTAATTAAAATTTATGTTGTAGCAACATTTTTCTCACCATATTTACTCTTAAGAATATAAAGCAGGTCTGATGTCACCTTCACGCACTGACTCTGTGGAAGCGCTATTCTCTGTTTTTCTGCCACACAATATATTGTGACTGTGTCTTTACCGTCCGATTCTTTGAAAATATCAGTAAGCTCATCCCTGTGTGTCTCATACTCAGCAAGACTGTCAAACCTAAGCCACAATCTTCTTGGAACACTGTCAAAGCTCACAACACTGTCTGCCGTAAGTCTTGCTGGTTTGTCGGCATCTGCCTGTATTCTTCCCGTAACAAATACCTTGTTGGTCGTATCAAAAAGTCTTTTATATTTTTGATAATTTCTTGCAAACATGATTACCTCAACGCTTCCAACAAAATCTTCTATTGTAAGGTACGCCATCTGCTGGCCTGAACCGGTAGTAATAACCTTAATGTTACTTATAAGGCCACCTATCGTCTGCTTTGAACCGTTCATAAGCTTTGCCTGTCCGGTTTCCTCATCAATAAGAAAATCTGTACTTCTCGCAGAAATATGCTTCTCCCACATACCAGTATATTCATCCAGCGGATGTCCTGTTACATATACACCGAGAACTTCTTTTTCCCGTTCAAGCAGATCCTCCTTTTCAAACTCCTGAATATCAGGCACTTTCATTTCAAGGCTCTGTTTATCCTCTTCACTTACGAAATCAAATAGTGACATTTGTCCTGAAATAGCATCTTTATTCTGCTTAACAGCACTATCAATCATTCTCTCATAGACATTCATCATGCCCCGTCTTGTATTACCAAATGTGTCAAATGCACCTGCAAGTATAAGATGTTCCACTGTTCTCTTATTAATTACCCCTGCCATCCTTGTAATAAAATCCTGCATGGAGTGAAAATCGCCATTATTGGTTCTTTCTTCAATGATCGCAGTAATTGTAGGTCTTCCCATACTCTTTACCGCATTAAATCCAAACCTTATGTTCTTACCTTCAACACCGAACTCAGCAACTGATTTATTGACATCAACAGGAAGAATACTAATTCCCATCTCTCTAGCTGCAAGAATATATTCTGCGACCTTACTTGTTTTATCAGTTACACTTGATATCAGCCATGCCATATACTGTACAGGAAAATGTACTTTCAGATATGCTGTCTGATATGCCACAACCGCATAGCATGCCGCATGTGATTTGTTAAATGCATATTTTGCAAAGTCCTTCATCTCATCATATATCTTATTGGCAGTCTGTTCACTTATGCCATTCTTAATACAGCCTGGTACTCCGTTAGCCTCATTACCGTATACGAAATTCTGACGTTCCTGCTCCATTACATCAAGCTTTTTCTTAGCCATTGCTCTTCGCACATTATCACTACCGCCCCACGAATATCCGGCAAGGTCACGGACAATCTGCATAACCTGCTCCTGATAAACCATACAGCCATATGTCGGCTCTAAGATTGACTCTAACTGCGGGCATTCATAGGTTATGTTTCCCGCGTTCTCTTTTCCTTTAATATACTGTGGTATGAAATCCATTGGTCCCGGTCTGTAAAGCGATATACCGGCAATTAAATCCTCTAAACAATCCGGTTTTAACTCTTTCATGAAGTTTTTCATTCCGCCACTCTCTAACTGGAATATACCTGCACATTTGCCCTGACTTATACATTCAAATACAGCCTTATCGTTATATGGTATATTATCCACCGAAAATGCAGGGTCAATCTGCTGTTCACATTTTTCAGTCTGTTGGATTACAGTTAAGTTTCTAAGACCTAAAAAGTCGAATTTTAACAGTCCCAAATGTTCCAAAGTAGGACCTTCAAACTGCGTAACCTTAACATTATCTGCTCCAACTGCAACCGGAACATACTCTCCAACATCCTTCTGACTGATAAGAACACCTGAGGCATGAACTGAAGCATGCCTTGGCAGTCCTTCAAGTCTCTTTGCTTTATCTATAAGATCTCTCACTGTCTCATCAGCTTCATACAATGCCTTAAACTCAGCATTTGGCTTAATGTCCCTGTCTGCGTCACCATTCATTGCACTGTCAATCGTAACACCAACCTTCTGTGGTATCATCTTCGCAATGTTATCAACCATCGCATATGGAAGATCCATAACCCTTCCGACATCTTTAATAACGGCTCTTGCTGCCATAGTTCCAAATGTGATTATCTGGCACACACATTCTTTACCATATTTTTCTATAACATAATCAATAACCTTCTGTCTGCCTTCTGGTGCAAAGTCCACGTCAATATCGGGCATGGACACACGCTCAGGATTCAGGAATCGTTCAAATACAAGATTGTATTTAACAGGGTCAAGCGTTGTTATTCCAAGACAGTATGACACAAGACTTCCTGCCGCCGAGCCTCGTCCGGGTCCAACCGGAATATCATGTGTCTTGGCATAATTAATGTAATCCCACACAATCAGGAAATAATCGACATATCCCATTGAATAGATAACTGACAACTCGTAAGAAAGTCTCTGGAATATATCATTCGAATCCTCTGCCCTTTTTATAACAACATCTTTTCTGTCTGCAACTATTGATGCTTTTGCCTGCTCTATAATATCTTCAACGCATACATCTGCGGTCTTGTCCGGATATCTCTTCTTTAATCCCTCATAACATAAAGCATTAAGATACACCCATGAATTCTTTCCATATTCTTCAGGCACATCAAATGCTGGTAGCTTTGTAACTCCGAATTCTATCTCAACATTACATCTTTCTGCTATCTTATGAGTGTTCTCAACTGCTTCCGGTACGTATTTGAACAATTCCGCCATCTCTTCCTCTGACTTTAAATAGAACTGTCCACCCTCATATCGCATCCTGTTTTCATCAGAAAGCTTCTTGCCTGTCTGTATACACAATAATATATCATGTGCATCTACATCATCTGCATAGGTATAATGAACATCATTCGTACATACCAGTTCAATTCCGGTCTCATTATGCATACGCATAAGCTGTGGATTGACATAGTGCTGTTCTGCTATTCCGTGATCCTGTAATTCAAGAAAGAAATTTCCCTTTCCAAATATATCCTGAAGTTCAAGTGCAGCATCTCTTGCAGTCTCATACATGCCTCTTGACAGATATCTCTGCACCTCACCTGCAAGGCACGCACTCGTAGCAATAATTCCCTCGTGATATTCCCTTAGCACTTCCTTGTCTACTCTCGGCTTATAGTAAAAGCCTTCTGTAAACCCCTTTGAGACTATCTTCATAAGATTCTGATATCCGGTGTTATTCTCTGCCAATAATACAAGGTGATTATATTTATCCTCACTCTGTCCTGCGCCTTTATCAAACCTTGACCCCGGAGCTACATACACCTCACAGCCAAGAACAGGCTTGATTCCTGCCTTCTTAGCCGCCTCGTAAAATTCAATAACACCATACATCACACCATGGTCTGTTATTGCAAGGCTGTCCATGCCAAGTTCCTTTGCCCGTTTAGTAATCTCTTTTATCTTACTGGAGCCATCCAGCAATGAATATTCAGTATGCACATGCAAATGTGTAAAACTCATAGCATCTCCTCCCTATGTAAAAAAATATAACATATTTTCGTTTATTAATCAGCAATTTTATGATATTCTATATTTAATTATTAATGTAAGGGAGTTGTATTATGTTAATATCTGCTATTCCCGTAGGCGGGCCAATTTCAATTGAAATATCCATAGATAATGTCAGCTACGAGATGCCTTCCTCTGTTGTTGCATCCAAGAATGGCTACATTCTCATAGCGCCTTTTACATCAAAAGGTGCTGTAATAGATTTTTCTTCTTATAAGGATATTTTATTTAATCTTTATACCATAGACCCAGCAACAAAGAACCGTGTAGTCTGGAAGAATATTAACATAGAAACTATCACTTATAAATCAACCGGTTTCGCATCTGCTTACTACAAAATCTCGACCAATGTTTTTGCCAGCATTGCCTCTGAATGCGACAGAAGATTTAATCAGCGCATTTCAACCATGGCTTTGGGACATATCTCATCAGATACCACAGAAACTGATATTCCAGTAACGTTAATTGACGTCAGTGATAAAGGACTTTCATTTTCAACCAGCAACGAACTATTATATAACTATAATAATACATATATAACATTTTCAGATCAGGCAAACGGAAAGCAGTTTAACTTTCATTTTAAATGTTTTATCATACGCAGCCAGTTGTATGGAGAACGCTACATTTATGGATGTATTATCCCAACTCCGTCCCGCGAATATCTTACATATGTTTTTCTTAAAAAAATTGAATCCAGAATCAGTTCTGCTAAAGAACAATCTGAACAGACCGCTCTTAAAGATGCTGCTGACGTTGCTTCACAATCTATTGAAAGCACTTCGTCAGGATATCATTCACACATATCTGAAAAGAATAAGCGTTGATATAAGGGGCATATCACAATGTGATATGCCCCTTTATTATTAATCATCTTCTTTTTCTTTAGCTGTATCATCAGATTCATTATCGTCTGAATGACTGCCAATATTCTTCCATATATCGCTTTCCGGCTCACCACTAACTGTCGATGAATAGCTTCCATCTTCATTAAATGTTACGCTTTCTGCCACTTTCTCTGATGTTGAGAATAATGAAGTATCAACCGGTTCAGGTATTCCCTTTGCCTCTCTGAATATCTTCATGAATTCCTTGCCTGTGATAGTCTCATGGTCATACAGATATCTTGCAAGCTGATCCATTACTTCTCTGTTCTCTCTTATAATCTGCTTAGCCTCTTCATAACATGACGCAATAAGCTTCTTTACCTCGTCATCAACCTCTGCCTCAGTTGCCTGTGCACAGTTCATAGATGCTCTTCCGCTAAGATATTCATCTTCAACTGTTGATAATGCAACAAGTCCGAATCTGTCTGACATACCATATCTTGTAATCATTGTCTTGGCAAGGTTAGTTGCTTTCTTGATATCATCATAAGCACCATTAGTAACTGAACCAAATACAACTTCTTCTGCAGCACGTCCACCAACAAGTGATATAAGGTCTGTCATAAGTTCATCCTTAGTCTCAAGATGCTTCTCTTCCTCTGGGAAGTTAAGCACATAACCAAGTGAACCATTAGTATGAGGTATAATAGTAATCTTCTGGACCGGATCAGAATTATTCTTGATAGCTCTTATAAGGGCATGTCCAATCTCATGGTAAGCAACAACCTGCTTTTCCTTCTTGCTAAGAACTCTTTCCTTCTTCTCCTTACCTGCTACAACTGTATCAAAAGCACCAAGAAGGTCCTTCTGGGTAACAACATTTCTTCCATTCTTAACTGCCGCAATAGCAGCTTCATTAATGATATTGGCAAGGTCTGAACCAACAAGACCGCTTGTTGCCATTGCAATCTCATCAAAATCAACTGTATCGTCCATAAGCACATCCTTAGAATGTACCTTAAGAGTCTCAATTCTTCCCTTCTTATCAGGTCTGTCAACGGTAATTCTTCTGTCGAGACGACCTGGTCTAAGTAAAGCCTTATCAAGTACTTCCGGTCTGTTAGTTGCTGCCAGAATGAATATTCCCTTAGATGAATCAAAACCATCCATCTCTGCAAGTAACTGGTTCAATGTCTGCTCACGCTCGTCATTGCCACCGCCATACTTGGAATCTCTGCTCTTACCAATAGCATCAATCTCATCAATAAATATAATACATGGAGCCTGCTTAGTTGCTTCCTTGAACAAATCTCTTACTCGTGATGCACCAACACCAACGAACATCTCTACAAAATCAGAACCTGCAAGTGAGAAGAACGGTACATCTGCCTCACCGGCTACAGCCTTAGCAAGAAGCGTCTTACCTGTTCCCGGAGGTCCTACTAAAAGTGCACCCTTAGGAAGCTTTGCACCAATCTTGGCATATTTCTCAGGGTAATGTAAGAAATCAACAATCTCTGTAAGTGATTCCTTAGCTTCATCCTGACCTGCAACATCCTTGAATGTAACACCTGTCTTTTTCTGGACATATACTTTGGCGTTGCTCTTTCCAACGCCCATTCCGCCCATCATTCCACCATTCTTAGCAATTCTTCTATATACAAATGCAAAGATTATATATATGAATAAAAATGGCAGTACATATGCAAGCAGAAATTCTACAATTGAAGAACTCGAATCCGGAATATATCCTTCAAACTCAATACCCTTTCTCTTAAGAAGTGGTACAAGAGTATCATCATTAACATACCCTGTATAATATGTGTATGAAACTCCTGCTATGCCAGACTGTTTCTCCTCTTCAACAGGTGTAATAAGAATTCTGTCCTGCTCTAATGCTACTTTCTTTACCTTATCTTCATCAATCATCTGCATGAACTGGTCGTAGCTTATCTCCTTGTAAGTTGCATTCCTAAACATATTGCTAAGAAGCGTAAGTCCGATAAATGTTACAACTGCCGCTATAATAATGAATATTATAAGGTTAACATTCTTTGGCTTCTTGTTATTATTGTTGTTATTATGATTATTGTTGCGGTTATCGTTATTATTATAACCATTGTCATAACCGTTGTTGTTATAATTATCCATACTCTTCTCCTGATATGATACTGTACTTATCTTAAGCATTTCCAAATAAGTCTGTTTTCATTATAAAGAAGGAAAAAATATAAATCAACCAAAATCTAAGTGTTTAATAAGATGTTTATATTTACTTTATATTCTTAGTTTTTTTCTTTAAACTATGGAAATTTGTAATACAGGGCTGTATAATATTGCATATTTTTTTGATTACACATTCAGATTGGAGGAAAAGATGGCTGTTAAATATGTATTTGTAACAGGTGGTGTTGTTTCCGGTTTAGGAAAAGGTATCACTGCCGCATCTTTAGGCAGACTGCTTAAAGCCCGTGGTTTTTCTGTAACCATGCAGAAGTTTGACCCTTATATTAATATTGATCCAGGTACTATGAACCCTATCCAGCACGGAGAAGTTTTCGTAACTGACGATGGTGCTGAGACAGACCTTGACCTTGGTCACTATGAAAGATTTATTGATGAGAGCCTTAATAAGAATTCTAATGTAACTACCGGTAAAGTATACTGGTCTGTATTACAGAAGGAACGCCGTGGAGATTTCGGTGGAGGCACAGTCCAGGTAATCCCTCATATTACTAATGAAATAAAGAGCCGTTTTTTCAGAGATTATTCAACTGATGAAAC
>CDZI01014742.1_pt1 | contig 12167 bp, 11 predicted proteins | sample 554811 | NCBI WGS metagenome assembly CDZI01 (sample SAMEA3182110, study PRJEB8094) | gut metagenome | biome: human; feature: gut; material: Stool; isolation source: human stools | place: Canada | collected 2013-04-23
ATGCATTGCTCTTGTGTGGGCGTATCTTGTGGGTGAGCATAAGGATTTGAATATTAAAGCAATCAAGATATTGAAGCATGGCCGTAGAGCTAAGTCGTTGGTAAAGTATGGATTGGAGGAAATCTCCAACGTATTGTTGCGCCCGCTCTACATCCCAAAATTCGATGTTTTTAAATTTTTGTCATGTACTTAAAAGATTCTTAGAATTTGATCTCCGGAGCCTTGTCCAAATCCTGGCGCTGTTCTCCAAGATCGAACATCATTTCTTTTTTGAATCCGAACATTCCGGCAAAAAGATTGGACGGGAATGTTTCCACGGCATTGTTCAGTTCCTTCGTTGCCGAGTTGAAATAGCGGCGTACCGCGGCAAGTTTGTTTTCAACGTCGGAAATTTCTTCCTGTAAGTGCAGGAATTTCTGGTTCGCTTTAAGATCAGGATATGCCTCAAGAGTTACGCGCAGCCCGGCCAAAGCTGATGTTAAAGCGTTTTCAGCCATAATCTTATCATTGATCGTATGAGCTTTAACCGCTCCGTTACGAGCGGTGATTACCCTGTCAAGAGTCTCCTTTTCGTGCGTGGCATAACCTTTCACCACAGTCACGAGTTGTGGAATCAGGTCGTGACGTTGTTTCAGTTGGACATCAATGTCAGCGAAAGCATTCTCTCTATTGTTTCTCAATTTTACCAAACGGTTGTACAGTGTCACCACCCAGAATCCGAGCAACATGATGACACCAACGAAAATCCATAGCGCTTTCATATTATTTGCAATTTATGATTAATAATTTAAATTTCACACGTTAAATAGATCAGTATTCCTAAGAATCCGGACTATAAATTCACATGTCAGCGCAGATTCCGTAAATGCCTATGATACTTACGGGTATCCTTGTAATTTGAATTCTTTCCATATTTCTGCTTTTTGGTATGCATCCAATGCTTCTGCAGGTATATATACAAGTCTATCCGGACTAATATTATAAAAAGGGAAGGTTGTGATTCCAGGAGGCTCGGTAGCCAGTATAGTAATTTGCGTGAGAGCGGAACAATTGTAAAACGCAAACTCACCAATGCTTGTCACGCTATAATCTGCACCATTGTAGGTTACGGTAGCCGGGATGGTTACGACACCAGAAAGATAATTATAATTATTCTCAAGACTTTCTTGCTCATACGTCACTTTCAAGGTCTTTGTATCTTTATCGGTAATATTGTAACATAAATCACCGACTTTAAAATTGTATGCCCATGTACCCGTTACGGATAAAAGGGAAATGGCAATAGCAAGTACTGTTGTTTTCATATTCCTCGTAAATTTGATTTCTAATCTGCTTGAAGACATAGAGGGTGAAATCCTTAATGACTATGGCCTCAGGTGAGAGGATGTTATCCGGATTGCAGATATAGTACCATGCATCTTGTAAGTGAATAATCGGAATCTCATTGGCCGTATATTCCTTGGTGCGAACCATGATGCAGTCCTAAAAAACACAGCAGCAGAAAAAGAGATAAAAATTTTTCATTTCATGACTTGATTTATCTAAATCCGCCTTTATTTAAAGAAACCAAAAAAGAAAAAGAGAGCCGTATGCTTTGTGGGAACATTTTCTGCCTTTCCAATAATCATGTTAGACGCATTTTTTACACTACCATTGCTTTCCACTTTTCCGATTTTGATGTTGGACGCGTTTTTTACTGTGCCGTCGTTCTCAATGACTCCCAGCGGACTGTTGTTCTTGTCCCATACTTTCCCATTATTTTCAATCTTTCCTATAAGATTGTTGCTGGCACTACGTATTTCTCCTGTGGCTGAGATAGCCCCAATTTTGACGTTACCAGCATTTCTTACTGTTCCGTCACGTTCAATTTTTCCAATGGCTATGTTGGAGTTGTCACGAATAGTTTGTGCATCAGTATAATGGAAAATACCGATGAGAGCCAGCATTGTAATGACTATTCTTGTTTTCATATCTGTAATTATTGGGTTTGTAATTCAATGCTTATCTATTTTATACTAATGTCTTTTTCGTCTAATACAATTATTATAAATAAGCGTTTATACGCTTCACTTTGTTGCGATACGCTTATTTGATAACTATAATAGCAAAAGTATCAGAATTTACGACTGATGGTTAGGAAAATCAGGTCAAATATCAGGATTATCGAACTATTTTTCAGTGATGTAATTAGGATTTTTCCGATACAAAAAAATATTATATATCTAATTTTTAGTATTTTGACTATCCTACTTCTTAAAACAGTTTTTTTGTTTGAAGTTATACTATAATGAGAGGGGCTGAATTGAGTTGATGTTGTATCGAACATTTGTTTAAAAGTGCGTGCAAAATAACTGGTATCTTCAAAGCCATAAGCCATGGTGATATTTCCGATGGGTTATTTAGTAGAAGATAACAGGCGTTTTACTTTTAACTTTTACACTTTGTAGTGTACTGTTGTTCGTTATGTTGAGCAAACATTTGAAGAAGTGTTTTCGCCTTTTCTTCTTTTCCCAAGAATACATTGCGTACTTTTTCCGCTGTAATAAAATGGTTCCGTTTCAAGAAAAACAATACTTTGAATGTTGATTTCATACCTCATTGTTTTAAGTTACAAAACTAATTTTATTAACTCATAATGAGATAAATGCAGGGTCGCCAATTCCCGACAACATTTCGCCATTTTCAGTCAAATCGTACCCCTTTTTTTTGAAGATTTTGTCAGGGGTACGAATAAGCCACTATTTTTTGTCTGTCAGAGACCTTTTCGTGGCGGTTAGGGTAGCCAAAAGATAATAAAAAAAGTCCCACAAAATATTGATTTTGTAGGACTTGTCTTTTTATTGTCGCCTTTTGGCTTTTCTTTTGGTGATCCGCCTGGGGCTCGAACCCAGGACCCCAACATTAAAAGTGTTGTGCTCTACCTGCTGAGCTAGCGAATCAAACCTGTATACAATTGTTTCCCGATTGCGAGTGCAAAGGTATGGACTATTTTTGAAAGAGCCAAATTTTTTGTCGAATTTTTTTCCTAAGTTTTGAATTATCTTGAAAATAACGGGTGGAAATCAAAGATATACACTTCGTCTTGGGGATCGTATGGAAGGCTTTCCAAAGAAAAACGCTATCTTTGTCTGTTGCTAATAAAAATAAATGGTATGGAGCAGAAACGTGAATGGAAACCGATAAAAGAGTATAAAGAGATCCTTTTTGAGTTGTATAATGGAATCGCCAAGATTACGATCAATCGGGAGCGATACCGGAATGCTTTTACGCCGACCACAACGACGGAGATGAGTGACGCATTGTATATCTGTCGGGAACGGCAGGATATCAATGTGGTTGTCCTGACGGGAGCCGGCGACAAGGCTTTTTGTGCCGGTGGTGATATGAACGTAAAAGGGCGCGGCGGCTACGTCGGAACAGATGGTGTTCCACGTTTGAATGTGTTGGATGTGCAGAAACAGATCCGGTCTCTTCCGAAGCCGGTGATTGCCATGGTAAACGGATATGCTATCGGTGGCGGACATGTCCTGCATGTGGTATGCGACTTGACCATTGCTTCCGAAAATGCGCGCTTCGGACAAACGGGTCCTCGTGTGGGGAGTTTCGATGCCGGTTTCGGTTCTTCTTACCTGGCTCGTTGCGTAGGGCAGAAGCGAGCTCGCGAGATTTGGTTTATGTGCCGCCAGTACACAGCGCAGGAAGCCTATGAAATGGGCATGGTGAATAAGGTAGTACCTTTGGAAAGACTGGAAGATGAAGTGGTGGAATGGGCAGAAACGATGATGCAGCACAGTCCGTTGGCTTTGCGAATGATCAAGGCCGGATTGAATGCCGAACTGGATGGTCAGGCGGGTATTCAGGAATTGGCCGGTGATGCCACGATGTTGTATTACCTCACGGATGAGGCGCAGGAAGGCGGAAAAGCTTTCTTGGAAAAACGTCGTCCGCGGTTTGAAGATTATCCTAAATTCCCCTGATGCGTTTCCGGTGAAGTCTGGAATCAAAAGATACGGGAATTGATTGGGAAACTCCCGGGAATCGTTTTTGAAACCAGTGAATTTGGAAAGCCGGTTATGATAGGATAGAAGATTGTATAAAAAAGGCGTGCCCTCAAGCTTATGACAGATGCTGGGGCACGCCTTCTTCCTATGAGGAGAGATGTTTGCTCTTATGCTTTAACAGCTATCACTTCTACTTCTACCAAAGCGTTTTTCGGCAGTGTCTTTACGGCTACAGCCGAGCGAGCCGGAAAATCACCTTCAAACTGAGATGCATAGATTTCGTTCATTGCGGCGAAATCAGCCATGTCTGCCAGAAATACCGTTGTTTTTACCACGTCGTTGATTGAAAAACCGGCTTCTTCCAGAATAGCCTTAACGTTCTGGAATGACTGGATGGTCTGCTCTTTTACACCGCCTTCCGGGAAATTACCTGTGGCCGGATCCAAACCGAGCTGGCCTGAAGCGAACAACATGTTTCCTACTTGAATAGCTTGATTATACGGACCGATAGCTGCCGGTGCCTTGGTTGTTGCAATTACTTTTTTCATTGTTGTCTGTTTTTATGATTGTTCATGTTCTGTTTTGTTCATTCGCTGGCGTACGACTTCATAAATCAGGATGGATGAAGCCACGGATACATTCAGTGAACCGATCGTTCCGAATTGCGGTATCTTGATCATGGCATCACAGATACGAAGATTTTCGTAGGATACACCGGTGTCTTCAGCACCCATGACGATGGCAGTCGGACCGTCGTAGGCAATGTGTGTATAATTCTCGGCTGCTTTTTCGGAAGCCGCATAGACTTTTACCCCGCTCTGTTGCAGGAAACGGATCGCCTGGTTGATACTTTTCTCCTTGCATACCGGCAATACGTGCAAAGCTCCTGCCGAAGTTTTGATGGCGTCGGCATTGACACTCACACTTCCTTTGGCCGGGATGACGATGGCATCTACACCGGCACATTCACACGTACGGGCGATGGCTCCGAAGTTGCGTACATCCGTTACACCGTCGAGCAATACAATGAAAGGATCACGGCCCTGCTCATATACAAAAGGAATAATGTCTTCCAGCTTTTGATAAGTAATGGCTGATATGAATGCAATCACACCCTGATGATTCTTACGGGTATAACGATCCAGCCGTTCTTGCGGCACGCGTTGTACCTGAATGGTTGTCCCATGCAATACGTCAAACAGTTCTTTGGCCAATTCTCCTTGCAGATCTCTTCTGACCAGGATTTTGTCTATTTCCTTGTCTGCTTGTATGGCTTCAATCACGGCACGAATGCCGAATATCATTTCATTCTCTTTCATAAAATATGCTTACTATTGGAAATCTGTCATTCGACATTGCAAACTTACGGAAATTCGGCGGAATAATCTAATAAAAAAGCCGGAAGAAGAACTCCCGGCTTTGCTTTATAAGAGATGAACTTTGGTATCAGATACCTAAAGAAGCTTTGATGGCTTCAATCTTTTCTGTGGCGGCTTTATCGGCTGCATCCAATTCTTCTACGCTGTTTACTTTAGAATGTACTTCGCAGTAGAACTTGATCTTCGGTTCTGTTCCGGAAGGACGGATAGAAACCTTGGTTCCGTCTTCGGTGAAGAACTGCAGAACATTCGAAGTAACCGGCATATCCAGTGTCAGTGTTTCGTTTTCCAGATAGTCGATTCCTTTCAATGTTGAGTAGTCGTAGAAATAAGTTACTTTAGAACCGGCGATTTCCTTCAATGGGTTTTCGCGGAAATGTTTCATCATTGCTTCGATTTCTTCAGCACCGCTCTTACCTTTCTTCACAACAGAAATACCTTTTTCTTTCGAGAATCCATATTCAACATAGATCTTCTGCAGCAACTGATACATTGACATGCCTTGGTCTTTTGCCCAAGCTGCGATTTCAGCCAATACGGCACAAGCTGAAACGGCATCTTTATCACGTACGAAATCTTCGCACAAGAATCCGTAACTTTCTTCACCGCCACCGATATAGTTCAGTTTGCCTTCGTTCTGTTTCATGACGTTGGCAATCCATTTGAATCCGGTATAAACATCATAGAAACCAACACCGTTGCGATCGGCAATGGTCTTGATTGTTTCTGTTGTTACAATCGTCTTGACGATATATTCTTTACCTTGGATCTTGCCTAATTCTTTCCAGCGGGTGATCAGATAATAAACGAACATCAATGCAGTCTGGTTACCGTTCAGCAATACCCATTCGCCTTCGTTGTTCTTAACTGCGGCACCTACACGGTCAGCATCCGGGTCAGAAGCCAATACCAGTTCGGCATCCGTTTCCTTGGCTTTCTCAACTGCCATAGACAAAGCTGCCGGTTCTTCCGGGTTCGGAGAAACAACAGTCGGGAAGTCTCCACTGACAACATCTTGTTCTGGTACATGGATAATATTGGTGAAACCAAATGCTGCCAAAGCACGCGGGATCAGTTTCACACCTGTTCCATGAATCGGTGTATAGACGATCTTCATGTCATGATGACGCTGAATAGCTTCTTTTGACAATGAAATCTTCGTCAAGTCATTAACGAATGCACTGTCAATTTCTTCACCGATGATTTCAATCAAATCCTTATTACCTTTGAATTTGATATCTGCTGCCGAACGGATCTTATTCACTTCGGCGATTGTATTTTTGTCATGCGGAGAAATCATCTGGGCTCCGTCGCTCCAATAAGCCTTATATCCGTTGTATTCTTTCGGATTGTGTGAAGCTGTCAGGATAATACCGCTCTGGCATCCCATTTTACGGATGGCGTATGACATTTCCGGTGTCGGACGCAGACTTTCGAACAGATATACCTTGATACCATTGGCTGAGAAGATATCAGCTGATATTTCAGCAAATTTACGGCTGTTATTACGGCAATCGTGACCGATAACGACTTTAATCTGATCCAGATCCGCAAATTCTTGCTTCAGATAGTTGGATAAACCCTGAGTGGCTGCACCCACTGTATAGATGTTCATCCGGTTAGAACCTACGCCCATGATACCGCGCAGACCACCTGTTCCGAATTCCAGATCCTTATAGAACGCTTCGATCAGATCTGTAGGATCTTCTTTGTCTAATAATACTTGTACAGCTGCTTTTGTTTCAGCGTCATAGCTATCAGTAAGCCAACCCTGTGCCTTACTTCTTACTGCTTGTAATAATTCATTGTTTTCCATGTTTTGCACAATGTTATTTTGATTGAAATGTTTTCATAAAATTATAGACTAACAAATGTAGTGATTTTTCAGTCAATTCCAATCTTTTTCGTAAAAAAGTGTATCTATTTCTTTACCAGGCAAAGGAATAGTTATATTCCGAACGGTTTCCACAGGCATCCGTAACGACCAGATATAACTGATGCTTGTCGCCTCGTTTGATTTGTTCCTGATTGAGCTGGCAACTGATAACGGAACGGTTGTTCATCTGGAAGAGAACAAATTTTCCGTCGATGGTTCCTTTGTAGGTGTCAACACCGCTCAAGTTGTCGGTCAGCTGGAAACGGATGATGCGCTTCCGGTTCCACTGCTCCGGTTGGATGGGTTTGATATTCGGAGCCACCGTATCAGCCGAAACGGTATAAGTTCCCAGTTCACGGATATTTCCGTCTATCCAGCCATTCCGGTAAGTGCCGCCGATCCATGCTCCCCGTTTTCCTTTCCATTGTACGATACCGTACTGATTCTTGTGTTCTAACGTATCACGTAAAACCCGTAAAGACAATTTGGCCTTTTCGTGGAGTGGAACCGGTTCGTTATGCAAAATGTGGATGTCTGCCAGTCGGCCGGCTTCTTCTTTGACCCGATAAACGAAGTCCAGGTCGGTGTATAAATTCCCCTTGGGTATAAATAACCGGATTCCTTTGGCACCGAATTGATTGCTGCAATGCCAGTGGAATAACTCTGTTCCTTGATCTTTGGATGCGGGAATCGCCTGTTTCTTTCCGACTACTTGCAGATTCATCCGGCTTTGGTTACCGAAATCATCGGTAATTGTAAAGGTAAAGGTGTATGTCTTTTCTTCCTCAATATCGATGATCCCTCGGTTCTTGGCAGAAAGAAAGCGCAACCGGTTACCTGGGTCGATAAAACATTTGGTATAGAAAGAACGATGCTTGCTCCAGTATGAATAGTCGATGAGGCTGTTCAGATAACGGGTTTCTGAGAAGGCAAAACGATCCAGATCGGAAAGGAAGAGGGTTTGTTTCCCTTCCGTCAGTTTGATCTGCCGGACTCCATATACATTGCTGGTTTCGTTCATGTAGTCGTTGGCTTTGATGGCAAAGCCGATTTTCCCCCAGGCTGTGATTTTGGCATTGACTACCGGCCGTTGTTTGGCATCATACGTAACCTTTAGTTCTGTCTTGCCTGTCTTTCCGTTGACAATACCGCTTCCCGGTTGCGGACAAATCAGAATGCCTGCGAATTTGGGCGGCTTGTTGTCTTTGATCAGGTGTTTATAATAAGGTAGGGGATCCATTACTTCTTCCGTTTCTGTATCCCGGATTTCAAAGTGAACGTGCGGGCCGCCTGAACTTCCGGTGTTTCCACTGTATGCAACGATTTCTCCTTCTTTCACCGGAATCTGATCGGGCGTGAGGGTTAAATCTACCTGGAAACGTTCGAGTTTATATTGCTGCTGGCGGATATAATCGGCTATCTTGGGAATGAAATGATCCAGATGCCCGTAAACGGTCGTAGTTCCGTCGGGATGAGATAAATATAAGGCATTTCCATATCCCCAGGGACTGACGGATACACGGGATACATAGCCTTCCTGAACGGCATGAACGGCTTTACCGGTTACTCCTTGCGTTTTCATGTCAATGCCCGAATGAAAGTGATTGGCCCGTAATTCGCCGAAATTGCCGGCCAGATATAAAGGAAACTCCAGCGGATTACGCCATTTTTCCTGGCTCCATCCAAGCGTTGCATAACCTAATAACAGCAGAATGAAATAGCGTTTATACATCATATGTTTTGTTTTTTGCCGACAAACTTACGGATTTTTTGCCATTTTGTTCATACCTCGAAGAGAGGAATCCGGTGTATGGTGATTTAGGAAAGGAGGAAAATAAAAAAGGTTGATTCTGAAGAACCAACCTTTCTGTGCCCAGAACAGGACTCGAACCTGCACGACCGCAAAGCCACTCGCACCTGAAACGAGCGCGTCTACCAATTCCGCCACCTGGGCAACATGTTACTTCTCTATTGCATTTTCTCTCAAATGCGCTGCAAAGGTAATGCTTTTATTCAAACATGCAAATGTTTTGGGTAGCTTTTTTTATTTCCAACATGTTTTTTATGGGAAAAGATACACGGATAAAGAAACTTGATGTATTTTTACAAAAAGAAAAGAAATTTCAGTGGATTATGATTATAAATAGTCTTTTAGATACGGATTTATATAAATTTACGACCTCATACGCATACGTGAAATTGTTTCCAAATGCCTGGGGTACATTTGTTTTTAAAGATCGCGACGAAACCATCTGCTCGGATGAGTTCCTTTCCCGTTTGAAAGCTGAAGTGCATGATTTGGCCAACGTGCAGCTGCGTACTGACGAATTGGAGTATATGTGTTCGCATTGCCGCTTTGTGCCTCGTGTTTATTGGGAGTGGCTTTCGTCGTTTCGCTTTGATCCTGAAAAGGTTCAGATTTATCTGGACGATGAAAAACACCTTCATATTGAGGTGACCGATTATTTATATAAGGTAACGCTTTATGAAGTGCCTTTGCTGGCAATTGTCACAGAATTGCAGAATCTGACTTTGGGAAATGTGGCCGACAAGGATCAGGTACTAGCTAAGTTGTTTGAAAAGGTAGAACTGTCGAACAAGCATCAGATTTCGTTTTCCGAGTTTGGTACGCGCCGCCGTTTTTCGCTGGGAGTTCAGGATGCTGTGATCAATTATCTGAACGAAAACTCTTTTTATTGTACGGGTACTTCCAATTGCCATTTCGCCATGAAATACAACATGAAAATGATGGGAACACATCCGCACGAGTGGTTTATGTTCCACGGAGCCCAGTTTGGTTATAAGCATGCCAATTATATGGCGCTCGAAAACTGGGTGAATGTGTACGACGGCGATTTAGGAACGGCCTTGGCAGATACGTATACGTCGGAGTCATTTCTGACGAATTTGAGTCGTAAGCAGGCGAAGCTGTTTGACGGTGTTCGCTGTGATTCGGGTGATGAGTTTGCTTTTGTGGATGAACTGGTAAACCGTTACCGGGATTTTGGTATTGACTCGACAACGAAGACCATTATCTTCAGTAATGCACTTGATTTTGAAAAGGCGTTGCGCATTCAGCAATATTGCAAGGGAAAGATTCGCTGTGCTTTTGGTATCGGAACGAATCTGACCAACGATGCCGGTTATAAGCCATCGAATGTCGTGATGAAGCTGGCCCGTTGCAAGATGAATGTAAATCAGCCGTGGCGCGAATGCGTGAAGCTTTCTGACGATATGGGCAAACACATGGGTAGTGACCGCGAAGTGGAAGCCTGCCTGTATGAGCTGGAATTAAAATAATATCAGGTGGGATAGAAACAATTCCGGTTGTCTGTCGGGGGAAATAATAAGTGGGGAAAATATTATTTCCCCTTTCAGGCAATGCCTACTAACTCGATTTCAAAAATGAGGGTTGAACCTCCCGGAATGCCCGGTTGCGAGAATTTCCCGTATCCCATTTCTGCCGGAAGATAGATTTCCCATTTGTCGCCGACACACATCTGCTGCATGGCAATAATCCATCCTTCAATCAGATCGCTCAGACGGAAGGCGATCGGTGTACCGCCCCGGCTGCTGTCGAACTTCTTTCCGTTGGTGGTCCATCCGGTATAATGCGCCGTAACGATGCTTCGGGGCGTAGGATGTTTCCCGTCATTCTTTCCGGTCGCCAGCACTTTGTAATAAATTCCTTTCGGAAGCGGTTTTACCCCTTCTTCCTGCGCTTTCGCTGCCAGCCATTCCTGATTGGCTTGTATATATTCTTTTTTACCCATGATAATATATGATTGTTTGCGGGATAAAATTAACGGATTTTCCGGAAATCAGCAGCAGGAAATTCTTTTTATTTACTCATGAAGCGAAACTCACGAAGATCGAAATCGAAACCCATAGGAATCCTTTTTAAAACCTTGGGAATCATTTTTCAAAACCTATAAGCTTTTTCCTGAAAAGCCGGCGTGAATGATAAAAAAGCCGGCGTGTTTTGAAGATTTCTTAGGCATGAATTTTTTTTGTTATTACAACGTTTTTCTTCCTCAAATAATTGGCTGTCTATAAAATTGTTTTTATTTTTACATATTGTTTAATTAAAAATAAGCAACTATGAAAGCTCAAGAAACAGATGAAGCGCCAATTTGCCCTCTTTGCACGAATGTATTACGCGTACATGATTATTTGTTAACGCCCGACGAATTGATTATTTTTGATTCTTTGGTTGTGAAAGCCATATCATTTCATTATAAAAGATTCTTTTATTCTCAAAAACGAATCGAGAAGGAGACGCGTGTGAAACGGACCCGTTATGAGGCAATCATCAAAAAGTTTGAGGAAATGGGGTTTCTGCAAACCTATGTTGACAAGATGCCGAATTCGGAAGGACAGATCCGTTATTTTTATGTGAATTTCCCGAAACTAGCCGAAGAAGAGGTGCTGGTCAAGTTGGTTCGGGAAAAATCGACGTTATTCGAGGCAATGCGTGCTTATATGGAATATCATGCCGATGAGGAGTTTAAAGCTCTATGTCCTTCGGCAGTTAAGGAAAAGCCCAAGAAAAATCAGGAGGAAAAACGGATTGAAGAAATCCGGGTGATGCTGGAAGAGACATTAAACGAACGGCGGGAAATGTATAATAATGGAAAGCTGGATATAAAGCCGACTCGTAAGCTACATCCGACAACAGTGGTATTGACGAACCAGCAGAAGCAAGGTTTTCTGGATCTGGAAACCCGTTATGGGATCGAATCGATTCATCAGGCTTTTATTGCTTATTGTGACGAAGTACTGGAAAAGGTATGCAAACCGAAGAATTTATTCAATTATTTCCTGACGCGAGACCGCTTTCACCATGATTACTCGATTTTTATCAATAGTTTAAACAGCTATATCATTAGTGTCCCGTTAAAATTGGGACGA
>CDZI01074012.1_pt1 | contig 12040 bp, 10 predicted proteins | sample 554811 | NCBI WGS metagenome assembly CDZI01 (sample SAMEA3182110, study PRJEB8094) | gut metagenome | biome: human; feature: gut; material: Stool; isolation source: human stools | place: Canada | collected 2013-04-23
CTGGTGCTGGTGTCTGGACTGGTGTTGCTAATCTGCCTTATTGTGCCTATATGGGTCTACAAAACTGACGTTAACCTTCCAGTTGTGGAGCGATTGCGGTTGACAGAGTGAGTTTAATCAAATAGCAAAACATCCTTAGATCAATCATATCGAAGCGGAGCAGATTTTAGCTGCTCCGCTTCTTTAGTATTTTTCAAAAAATTCTTTTGAAATGTCCGAGCTTTGTAACAATTCAGCCTGTTTTTCTGTCGAAAACTAGTTCTGCTCGGACATTTCTGTGACATTTGGATTTTATAATAATCCTCATAAAGAGAAATAGCCTGTTAGCAAGCTGCCGGACGACGGCAAAAGAAAAAAAGCCGTCGTAGAGCAGACAATTTGACACGCCCATTTGAAACGGCGGCTTTGATTTTCAGAGCCGCCGTTTCTTTGCGCTTGCACAAACCAATGACGACTTGCAGGGACACGGTAGCCGATGGGAGGTTAATTTGCCGTGTCCTTCTTTTTATTTCGCAGTATCCATGATCCGAACCAGTTAAAAAAAGCGTAGCCCCTCCGTCGGAGTCGTATGCTCTTGAATATGAACTATACCATGTAAGCAATCATCTTTATAAAACATTTCTGCGCCCAGCAGGTCCGTTGAGACTTGTTGGGCGCTTTTTTCTGTTTTCCGAGGACAAGCCCGCTTCAAAAAAATTTTTTGAGAAATTTTCAAAAAGGAGGCTTTTAGCGGGTAGCGAGCGGCTTTGCGTTCGCCTTGTTAGCGGAAAGGGAGAAACCCACCTCATTCCCCCAGGAAAGGGGGTGAAAAGATGGATATGATCCCCCGCAATGACTATGGCGAGCGGTGCCAGTTCGATGCTTACTGCAAGCTGGTACTGTACCATGAGGCAATCGACTACCTCCGGGAAATGCAGAGGCGCCGTGACAGGGAACTGTCATTCAGCGACCTTCCGCAAATGGAGATAGACAAGCTCTGCGTTGTAGATCATTACCCCAGTGACAGATTTACATTCTCGTCCCATGGGTATGACCTACATATTGAAAACGAGCTTGTGGCTGATGCCTTCGCCGGTTTGTCCGTTCAGGAGCAGAGTATTTTGATCCTGCATTTTGTTCTGGACCTGCCGGATCAGGAGGTTGGCCGCCTTGTTGGAATGTCTCGCAGTGCTGTTCAGCGGCGAAGGGCAAAATCATTGACCGAGCTGCGGATCAAGTTGGCCGCACTCATGCCGAAGGGAGGTTGAATGTATGAAGAAACCCACTTACAAGGGCAAGGAGCTTCTTCCTCTTTCGGTGATCGACGCCGCCCGTGACGGGAACTCTCAGGCTGTGGATCAGGTACTCCGGTATTATGAGGGCTATATCAATAAGCTCTGCACCCGGACGCTTTACGATCCTGACGGCCAGCCCCATGTTCGGGTGGACGAGTACATGAAGCGCCGATTGGAGATCAAGCTCATTCATTCCATTGTCAGCATGAACTGACAAGCCCGGTCTGAAAGCGGAAACAGCTTACCCTTTCCCTGTTTCTCTCTTTCGTGGCCGAAGGCAGCACCTTGACAAAGAAAGCCCGTTGGGAGGCCAACGCCGCAGTATAAGGCAAACGGATACATTCCTGTTTGTGCCGAGCCATACGGCCGGTGCGCCATGACCTCGTTTCAAGTCCGCAGGACGGGACCACTGTAACGGGCGAGCGAACAGCACCAGGCCGCAAAGCAAGCGTGGCGGCTTGCGGGCGATGACACACGGGCAGGGTTAAAGATACTCGCGCATTGAACGCCCACAAAGCATTGTGCGCCGCACCCATCAGCATGGGCCGGGGTTAGACTCCCGTGGAGCTGTGCCAGCAGCCGTCCGTAAGCCTACTTTTCTTTTTTGAAAGTTTATGGATAGATCGTAAACTTTTCAATTAGCAGCAGACAAACACGGAGCAGCACGGTAAAATGATGGTGGAAGTTATATTACCCACACATATTCGTGCTGTTCCTTTTCATAACTGAAAGGGGGTTCTCATGTCTCAAACATGGAACGGCACGAAGAAAGAAACCCCTGAAAGAAGGACGTATACGGTTGACGATATTGCTCAAATTCTGGGCATCGGAAGAACTTCCGCATATATCCTTGTAAAAGAAGGGCACTTCAAAATCGTGCGAATTGGTAACGCCATACGCATTTCCAAGCGGTCATTTGACGAGTGGCTTGACTCCCTCGACCTGTGATCCAAGAAAGGAAGAACGATATGGCATCTATAATCAAGCGAAAGAAAAACTATTCCGTTGTTTACAACTATGTGGACGAAAACGGAGAAACCAAACAGAAGTGGGAAACCTGGCATACCCACAAAGAGGCCTTGAAGCGCAAGGCAGAAATCGAAAATCAGCAGCACACGGGAACTTTTCTCCCGCCAAGCAATCAGACGATCACCGAGTTCCTTTATGACTTCGTATCTCTTTACGGAGAAAAGAAATGGGGCGTGTCTATGTATGACAGCCAAACGGCGCTGATTGCGAACTATATCAATCCGATCATCGGTGATATGGAGGTACAGGCGGTTACTCCCCGTGCGGTTGACGGTTATATTCAGACCTTGCAGAAAACCAAGTCGGTGTCTACCAAGACCCGAAAGGCTGTTACTACCTATGTCAGCGACAAGACCATTGAAAAGATCATCAAGCTCCTGCGGTGTGCGTTTAAGCAGGCGGTACGATGGGAAATCATTGCAAGAAATCCCTTTGACAATGTGATCCTCCCGAAAACGGAGTATGCGAAACGGGATATCTGGACAGCGGATATGATCCGTCTTGCCCTGGACAAATGCACGGACAGCAAGCTCTATGTAGCAATGAACCTTTCCTTTGCCTGCTCTCTGCGTATGGGTGAAATCCTGGGGCTGACCTGGGAGAACGTCCATATTTCCGATGAAGATATTGCGGCGGATAATGCCTATGTCTACATCGACAAGGAGCTGACGAGGGCTTCCAAACGGGCGATTGAAACGCTGGGTGAGAAGGATATCTATTACATCTTCACTCCGCTCATGCCGAACACCAGCACAAGAATTGTTCTGAAAAAGCCGAAAACCGATTCCAGTATCCGTAAGGTGTGGCTGCCGAAAACGCTGGCTTACATCCTGCGGGAATGGAAGAAGTCCCAGGACGAGCTGAAAGGCTTCCTGGGCGACGAGTATCAGGATTTCGATCTGGTGGTGGCACTTCCCAATGGACGGCCCTGCGAGGATCGGATCATCCTCAAAGAGTTTGCAAAGCTCCGTGAGGACGCAGGGCTGCCGAAGGTGGTCTTCCATTCTCTCCGTCATTCCAGTACCACCTACAAACTGAAACTGAACCACGGCGATCTGAAAGCTACCCAGGGCGATACGGGCCATGCCGAGATCGACATGATAACCAGTATCTATGCTCATATTCTGGACGAGGATAGAAAGGTCAATGCTCAGAAATTCGAGACTGCCTTCTATGCCAAGCCTGATCTCCGCAATGTCCGTCCGCCGGAGGAACCGGCAAAATCGGAACCTGCGACCCTGGACCTTGAAAGCCTTGTGGAGCAGCTTCAGAAGTCGCCGGAGCTGGCGAGTGCGCTCGCAGCCCTGATAGCGGCGCAAGCCCCGGCAAAGTGATCCGAAAAATCGAATTAGCAAAACGCAGAATTTTCTTAGCAAATTTCTGAAAAGCGTTCGAGTCCAATTAGCAAATATACATCATGCGGCGTATACAAATCTCCCGGTAACGGAAGTGAAATTACCGGGAGAAGGAGGAACAAAAAAACGCTGCAAACCCCAAAAAAAGGCTTGCAGCGGTGCTTTCTGGCGTCCCAGAGAGGATTTGAACCTCCGACCCCACGCTTAGGAGGCGTGTGCTCTATCCAGCTGAGCTACTGAGACATTTTTAAGATTTATGCAATTTTTACTGCTCGAAGGAATCGAACAATCTGCCGCTTAGGAGGCGGTCGCTCTATCCAGCTGAGCTACGGAAACATCTTTAAAATCTATTCAATTTTAGGCTTAAATTAACTCATTGTCAATCACTTTTGCTTAAAAGACGGTCGCCATAACATATTCTTAGGAGGCAGTCGCTCTATCCGGCTGAGCTGCCGGCGCATATACGCATATCCGTAAACGCAATGATTATTATACCATATAACCGCAAAAAGTCAAGATTTTCGTTTTACAAGATTTATCGCGCTTTTCGGATATTTTCAATTTTCCCTTGAAAATTTGCCGATTCGGGGCTATAATAATATTATAATGATATAGAATGAAATAAGGAGGCGCGAATATGGAAAACGATGCACTTGCCGCCGGAGTTTCCCGCATAGGCGGTCTTTTCGGCACGGCGGATATACGAATACTTATCTGCTATATAATTTCATCCATAGGCGAGCCTGTTCCCGGCAGACTGTTAGCCGATATTTTGCATTATGAAGGTATTGCCAACTGTTTTGAGGTTAACGATTCCATAGCCGCGCTTTTGAAAAACGGTCAGCTCTCGCTTGTCGACGAGTGTGACGATACCTACATTGCCACCGAAAGCGGTAAAAGCATCGCCGAAACACTCAAAACCTCACTTGCAATAAGTGTAAGGGACAGGGCGTATACCGCCGCGCTCAAAATGGTCGCGCGCTTTAAGAATGCAAAGGAAAACGACATTAAAATTTCAAAGGAAGACGGCAGAACATTTATAACCTGCTCGGCAATCGATAACGGTCAACCGTTTATGACGGTAAAGCTGCTTGTTGGAGACGAGGAGCAAGCGCTGTTTATTAAAAACCGTTTTTTAAACGACAGCAGTATATATTCCAAAATAATAGAGCTTTTAACAAAGGAATAATTTTAAGCAGCAAAACATCACGCCGCACCCGTTTGATCGGATGCGGCGCGGTTGCTTTATTTCAAATCATATTTTAACCTTTTTACGGTATTCATCATAATCCCTGTTCCAAAGAGAAAAGCTCTTGTCGGTGCGACGGTCGGTGAGCTCGTAATTGCGACTCAAATAATCTCCTAAAAACAGTGTGCATTTTCTCGCGCCGCGGTTGTTGAGGTGGTTGCCGCCGTCGCGCGTGTCGGTCTTCCAGTTAAAATCAAACCGCGCGCGGTCTATGTTCATATCGATAAAAGGAATATCGTAAGCGGCGGCAAATTCCTTTACCGCGTTGTGCTTTCGATAGCTCCATGAGCTTTGCGAAGGCAGCTCTAACAGTATTACCTTAATGCCGTTTGCGCGGCAGGCTTTAATAAAGGCGTTAGCCGCGGTTTTTGCGGCAAGCGGTATTTCCGCTTTATCTTTGCTTTTAACCATATACTCCCCGCCCATATAGCCCTTAACATCATTGCTGAGCCACTGACCCTTGGGTGCGCAGTGCGCGGTAAAACGCGGCTTTTTCAAAAGCTCATCGGGCTTGACCTTTTTCCAGCGGTCATGGTACTGAAAAACCGAAAAGCAGGAGCCGAGCGAGGTGTTTATAATTTTCGCGGCGCTTTCCACCACCTTTGATTTTGTAAAAAAGCCGTCGGTCTCTAAAATTACCACCTTAGGCTTGTGGCATTTTAAAATATCGTTCAGCATAACATACGCCTGCGCCACGGTCTGCCGACCCTCGCCGCTTACATATGACGTGTAGCCGTAATTTTTCCAAAGTTCCATAGGTGAAAAGCCGCTGTATGCGTCGGAATTGCCTATAACGGCAACGTCAATTGTATTTTTCGGTTCGGAGTAAAAGCCGTGGGCACTCGGATTTACTATGCCTGCCTCCTTTGTGTTATCCTTAGGGGCAAGCATATATGAAAACGACACCACCGAAAGTATAAGCACGGCAAAAAAGCTTACCGCGCGTATAAGGTTTTCAGCACCCTTTTTCATAAAAATCACCTCTTAAAACTCAATCTGTCGAATAACTTTAAATTTAACTTTCGCGGCGTTCACGCCGCATTTATGTTTTTCCGCTGACACGTGCGGCGGAAAAACACCTTGTATAAGCGAAAAATATCTCAAAACTGTCCGTAAATAAAGTCCACAGCCTCATAGCCTATGCCGTAAGCACCGAAGATTATAACCGAAAGCACGAGCGCCAAATATACCGCCCAGCGTGCGGGTAATGCCCACTGCGCTATGCTTTCCCTTATTTCAATGCCCTTTTCCTGCAAAAGACTGACGGTGAAAATTACCGCCGCGCCTATGGCGGTTATAAGGAAATCCGCCTTATCCATACCGCACAGCAACGCGTCCTTTAAAAATGTGCCGCCGCCGAAATCGGTAACTATGCGCTTTATCATAAAGAGCCAGTCGCACACGGTGTCTGCACGGAAAAGCATCATTCCGCCTATTACCAAAATTAAAGTCCTGAATATTCTGAATATATTTAAAGGTGCCGACTCACGCTTTATTTTAAGCGCGGAAAAGAATTTTGCTATAAGCGGCTCTGCGTACATTCCGAGCATCATTATTATGTAATAATAAAGCCCGTAAATAATATATTTCCAGCCTGCGCCGTGCCAAAAGCCTATGCCGAACCAGGTGAAAAACAGGGCGAAGGACGCAGGAACGAGTGATCCCAAAAATTCATTCAGATGCTCCTTTGCAAAGCGCGAGAGCTTCATAAACGGCTTTGAAAGCGAGACGGAATAGAAAACATAGTCCTTAAGCCACGCACCAAGGGTTATGTGCCACCGCCGCCAAAATTCGTTTACCGATTTTGAGAAAAACGGGCGGCAAAAGTTTTCCGACATTGTAACGCCGAACAGCTGCCCGCTGCCAATTACAATATCCATACAGCCCGAAAACTCGGCATAAATTTGCAGGGTGTAAAGCACGCCCGCCAAAAGTATTACGCTGCCCGAATATTTGCCCGCGCTGCCGAACACCTCAGAAACCAGTATGTTTGCGCGGTCGGCTATGACCATTTTTTTGAAAAGTCCCCACACTATGCGCTGCAGGGCAAAGGCGGTGCGGTCATAGTCAAACGGGTGCCCCTCGTAAAGATTATCGGCAAGCAGATCGTACCTGCCTATCGGACCCTCCACTATCTGCGGGAAAAAGCTTAAAAACAGGGCTAATTTTCCGAAATTTTCGGTAGCGCGGTATTTGCCGCGGTATACGTCTATAATATACCCCGCCGCCTGCAGAGTGTAGTAGGATATTCCGAGCGGCAGTATAAACTTTAATTTCGGCAGCTGCGCCCTAATATGCACAAGATGAGCCAAAAATTTCGCCGTGTGCAGGAAAAAGCCCGAATATTTTAAAACCAGCAGTATACCGAAAACAAAAAGCACCGCCGATACCACAACTGCTTTCTTCTGCCATGCGATATTCGCTTTCAGTTTTTTTCGGTCTTCCTTTTCAAGCCCTTTTTTAGCAATGGCAAAGCCATCGTTTATCTTGTTTATAAACACTCCGGCAAAATACACCGCCGCAGTAGTAATAACAAGAAAAACCGCCAGCTTGCCGCTGTTTATCATGTAAAAAATATAGCTTGAAACAAGCAGCACTACCCACTTATATTTTTTCGGCGACAGCGTGTAGCATAAAAACACGCTGCCCAAAAAAAGCAGAAGATAACTGTACGAGGTATAGCTCATAGCGATTATTCGTCCTCTAATCTTTTAACCATTGCGTAAATTGCCTCGGCACTTTTAAAGTTCTCGGGCACAATGTCAATAGGGGTTATTTCGATATCAAATTCATCATTAAGCTCGCTGACCAGCTGCACAATTTTAAGTGAATCCAGAATTTTATCCCCTATAAGGTCGGTCTCGACCGAATAATCGACTCCCGGTTTTATTTCTTCCAGTATTTTTATAACCTGCTCCATTTAATATTACTCCCCTATCGGATATTTTTGTAATTAGCCGTAAGCCATTTACGGTCGGTCTTGCCGTTTGCGTTTATCGGCATTGCTTTAATGCGTATTATTTTTTGCGGCAGCATATAATCGGGCAGTCGGCTTTTTAATGCGTTCATTATCTCCGATACGTCCTTTTGCCTGCCTGTGTAAATAAGGATTATTTTATCCTCTTGCTTGTCGTATATGACCGCTGCGGAGGAAAGACCATCAGACGCATATGCCGCCGCCTCAATTTCGCCGAGCTCTATTCGATAACCCATATGCTTTATTTGAAAATCCTTGCGTGAAATGTATATGAGTTCTCCGTTTTCGTTCAGCTTTACAAGATCACCCGTTTTATAAACCGTTTCGGGGTAGGCGGTGTTCAGCGGGTTTTGCACAAACGCCGCCGCAGTCTTTTCGGGATTATTGTAATATCCCATTGCCAAAAACGAGCCGCGGGCGTAGAGCTCGCCTTCTTCACCGATATTTGCCGCCGTTCCGTCCTCTTTTACTGCAAACACATCGCAGTTATCGCACGCTCTGCCTATCGGCAGGGTCTCGCCGTCGGAAAAATTGCGGTCAACTATATAATAGGTGCAAATATCAGTAGTTTCGGTAGGCCCGAAAAGGTTTGCGAAAAGCGCGTTAGGCAGCCTTTCACGCCAGTAATTAAGCGGCTTTACCGGCATAACCTCGCCCGCGAAAAGCACCTTTTCAAGATACTCCGGCGCAATATAATCAAGCACCTTTAAATTCGCAACTATTGAAAGCGCCGATGGCACCCAGTAAATTGTGTTGACTTTTCTTTCGTTCATAAACTTTATTAAGTTTAAGGGGAAGGAAAAGAGCGTTTTCGGTATTATATGAAGTTCCGCTCCCGCGTATACGGTGCTGAACACATCGGATACCGACATACTGAAATAAAACGGGGTCTGACTTCCGAAAACCGTGCTTTCGGTTATCCCGAATGTATCGGCAAACCACTTAATATATGCAAGCACGCTGCTGTGATTTACAACAGCGCCCTTAGGCACACCCGTTGAACCCGAGGTAAAAAGCACATACGCGGGGTCGGTATCTACCGTATTATCCCGTATTTTCCTGAGAGCCTCTTTATTCGGCGCATGTGCCGCAGCCTCATTATAATACATTACCGTACCGCCGAAATCAAGCTCACAAATTTTGGATTTGCAGGCAGCGGTCACCAAAACCGCGGCGGGATTCAATGTTTCAAATATCGCCTTTATGCGCTCGGCGGGCATATCCGCGTCTATTACCGTGTAAAAGCAGCCGGCATATAATACCCCGAACATGGCGGTTAAATTTTCAACCGAGCGCTCGGCGATTACCGCAACGGGGGCTTTATACACCCCCGCAGCGGTTATTTTACTGCCGATACTCTGCGCCGTTTTTAAAAACTCGCCGTAGGTAACGCTTTTGTTTTCATCGGCAAAAACGGTTTTTTCGGGAAAGCGATCTGCCGAATGTTCAAGCATTTCAAGAATATTTTTCATTATCTGCCCCTTATGGCGTCTATAGGACGTTTTGACGCTATGCGTTTAACAGGCAAAAAGCTTGCCGCAAACGCCACAAAAATACTCACAATCAAGAGCAAAGCCACCTGACGGACACCGAAGCTCAGCACCGTTACAAGCACGCCCATCTCATTGCGGATAATGCTGTTTATTATAACCGTAGCTGCAAATACGCCGATTGCCGATAAAACAAAGTTTATCATAGCAATAATAAAGCTTTCCGAGAAGAAGATTCTGAAAACATCGTTGCTGCGGGAGCCTATGGCGCGCAAAATTCCTATTTCCTGCTTTTTGTAGGAAATGCTGGTGCCTATAAAGTTGGAAAGCATTACAGCGGCAAACAAGGCAAAGCCCACGCCTATCCAGAAGAAGTATTTTGAAAGGGTTTTAAGTCCGTCGTTTATGGAATCAAGCTGGAAGGTTACCGAGTTTTGTATTGCGTAGCGCACGCCGCTGTCCTCATTGTAGCAGTAAGCCACAAGCGAGTGTACCGCGCTCTTTTCCTCGGGCATTGTGCCCACGGCAAAGCCGTATATTTTATCCGTTCCCTCGGTAAGCTCGTTATAAATACCGTCGGAGCAGACAACGGTGGATTTAAGCTTTGATTTATTACCCTCGGTCACATTATCTATAACGCCTACTATCTTGCAGCCACTTATATTCTCATTGCTGTTTTCCTTGCCGAATACATTTTTCCACATTGAAACGGTGTTTTTATTTTTAAGCAGCTTTGCGTAATCGGTAGTATCTGTCTCATTTTCCGCGTCTGTTTCGGCGCGCATATCCGACTCATTGGAAAGGTTTGAAAGCGAATCGGCGGTTACTATAATTTCCTTATCGCCGAGGGTCTTTTTCTCGCCGTCTATCCAAATTATCTTTTCGTTTGTTATATCCGAAATACGGGCAAGGTAATTTGAGTCAGCGTTAAAATTATCGCCGTAGTAGGAAATATATCCTTCGGTTATCGGTGTCATTGCAGGTCTTTCGGCAATCATTTTATCCAAACAGCCATCGCCCACCATTGCAATTTCCGCGTAGCTGTAGCTCACCTCCGTGTCGAATTCATTCAAAAGAATCATATCTATCAGTTGTTCAGCCCTGCTTTTGTGGTCCTTTTTCTCGGTAAGCGACGCATAACGCGACATATCAAAACCTGTATCTATAACGGCGGTAACAGTATATTCCTTACCGTCTAATGTGAGCTTTTTGCCTATTAAATCGGTGCCGGTACTGATTTTGGTGTAAACGGGGGTTTTGGTACCGTCCTTTGCGGTGTTGTAGGTTTTATTATCAAAATACTGCGCCTTTTTAAACACCTCGTAAATATAATCGCTCACGGCAATTTCGTTTTTAGTGCCGTCGGGCAAATTACCCGCCAGTACCTTATAGCCCATTTCCTTTAAAACCGCGTCGTTTACGGTGGCAAAGCCGTTTATAACCGGGCAATAAATATTGTAGTCGGTTTCCGTAAGCTTTATTTCGGGGTTTGTATAGCTCGATATATCTCCGTTAAATTTAAGCGGCTGATAAATACCGTGCATTTTAACATTCATGCCCGCCGATATATCGGAAAGCTCCTTTTCCGAAAAACGGTAGCCGTAATCACGCCAGTAGTCGCCTGTCTTTTTCGATTTTGCAACCGCAACCGATTTAACGCCAGAATCAACAAGCGAATTTGTGCAGGTCCTAACATGGTTGTAAGAGCCGAAGGTATCGGAAAGCCCGAAAAGCCCGAACGCAATGCAGGAAAGCAAAATTGTTATTACAAGCCTTATCTTCTTGTGTTTAAGTCCGCTTGCGCCTATTTTAAAAGCGTTGGACATGGGCAGCTTTGATTTTATAAGCTTAAAGCCCGAGCCGTCGGCCGTCTTAATTTTTGATACATCGGTCTTTTTAAAGCGCGCGGCGGTTTTTGACTTTTCACCCACCGTAAGCTTTAAATCGCCCGATTTCAGCTTATCTATATAGTCGTTTATGGCTGCTCGGTCTTCCTCTGTGAGGTGGTAGCCGGCGGGCACCTCTACCGTATTGCCGCAAAACTCAATGCCGTCGGGTGTTTCGGCGTGTTCCGCCTCGCCGTCAAGCTCCACATCGCTTATAACCTGCCCGTCGGAAAGCTCTATTATTCTGTCGGCGTATTGCTCGGCAAATTCGCGGTCGTGCGATACAACTATTACAAGCTTTGTTTCGGACAACTTTTTAAGCGTATCAAATACCTGCTTGCCCGTAGCCGAGTCAAGCGCGCCCGTGGGCTCATCAGCCATTATTATTTCGGGCTTTTTAACAAGGGCGCGGGCTATTGCTACACGCTGCTTTTGTCCGCCCGATAATTCGTTGGGCTTTCTTGCGCCGAAGCCCTCTAAATCAACCTGCTTTAAAATATCGTTTATTTCACTGTCGGACGCCCGTCTTCCCTGCAGCTCTATTGCAAGGGCTATGTTTGCGCCCACCGAAAATTCATCAAGCACATTGTATTCCTGAAAAATAAAGCCGACATAGGTGTTTCTGTATGAGTCGAAATGCTGTTGCCTGAAATTCTTTGAGGAAACGCCCTTAATTATTATCTCGCCGCCGTCGTATTTATCAAGTCCGCCAAGCACGTTAAGCAGTGTGGATTTACCGCTGCCCGATTTACCGAGCAGGAAAACCATACCCTTTTCGGG
>CDZI01037980.1_pt1 | contig 12038 bp, 9 predicted proteins | sample 554811 | NCBI WGS metagenome assembly CDZI01 (sample SAMEA3182110, study PRJEB8094) | gut metagenome | biome: human; feature: gut; material: Stool; isolation source: human stools | place: Canada | collected 2013-04-23
GCTCCCGGCGCTGAAAAAGGCGGGCGTAGTTGACGCGGGCGGCAAGGGTCTGCTGGTTATCCTCAGCGGAATGCAGCGGGTTATCTCCGGCGGCGGGATGATACGCTCCGAGGAGGAAACGAAGCCCTCCGCACCGGCGGCTGTTGCGGCTGCGGGCGCGGCTCAGGAGGATATCAAGTTCGCGTACTGCACCGAGTTCATCGTAAACAAGAAGCCCGGCGCAAAGGACGCGACAGCGCTGCGCGCGTTCCTCGAGACCATCGGCGACTGCGTTGTAGTGGTCGACGACGATGACATCATCAAGGTGCACGTTCACTCCAACCACCCCGGCAAGGCGATCGAGGAGGGCATAAAGTTCGGCGAGCTGACCAAGATGAAGATAGAGAACATGCGCGAGCAGCATCACAATATCATCAAGGCAGACGAGGCTGTCCAGAAGAACCGCAAGGTTCCCGTGAAGCCCGAGAAGGACTTCGGATTCGTTGCAGTTGCGGCGGGCGCGGGTATCGAGGCGCTGTTCCGCGACCTCGGAGCCGACAGCGTAGTACGCGGCGGTCAGACGATGAACCCATCCACGGAGGATATCCTGGAGGCGATAGGACAGACTCCGGCGAATAACGTGTTCGTTCTGCCGAATAATAAGAACATCATCATGGCAGCGGAGCAGGCAGTTTCACTCGCGGACAGGAACGTATGCGTCCTCCAGTCGAGGAGTATTCCGCAGGGCATAACCGCTCTGATGAATTTCGACCCCGGCGCTGATTTCGTCACCAACCGCAGCAACATGACCGAAGCCCTCGGCAGGGTGCAGAGCGGTCAGATAACCTTTGCGGTGCGCGACAGCGAGTACGACGGCCACAAGATAAAGCAGGGCGAGATCCTCGCGATGGACAACGGCAAGATCGTGTTCACCGAGAAGGACGTCACAAAGGCGCTGGTGAAGCTCACAAAGCGCCTGGTGAACAGCTCCAGCAGCTTTATCACCGTGATGTACGGTTCCGATGTCAGCGACGAGGCGGCGAATGCGGCTTACGAGCAGCTCCGCGCGCGTATCAGCGACAGCATCGACATCAACATTGTAAACGGCGGTCAGCCGGTATATTACTATATCATTTCTGTTGAGTAAATGGATATCACCTATCTCAAGGGCGTAGGACCCAAACGGGCGGAATTGTACAGGAAGCTCGGCATTGAAACTGCGGAGCAGCTCATAGAGCTGTATCCGCGGGATTATGTCGATCTCACCGCTCCGGTAACAGTTGCACAGGCGCACATCGGCGAGGTATGCGCCTTTCGCGCTTTTGTAATGAGCAAGAAATCCCCGTTCAACGAGTACGCGAGAATGGCTCTGTACAAGGCGGAGCTTTCAGACGGCACCGGGAATATCACGGCGGTGTTCTTTAATACAAAATACGCATTCGGCAGGCTGGAAACAGGCAGGGAGTATATCTTCTACGGCAAAATAACCGGCGACGAGATTCGAAAGCAGATCAGCACGCCGCTGTTCGTGGACGTTTCCGAGAATGTGCTCATGCCGAAATATCCGCTTACCGCCGGGCTTTCCAACAACATGGTGTCGGCGAACGTAAAGACCGCGTTGCAGCAGGTGACTGTCGCTGAGAGCCTTCCGCAGCCGCTTATTGAAAAGCTCGGGCTGCTCCCGCGGGAGACTGCGGTAAGGCAGATACACTTCCCGCGCACCCGGCAGGAGTATACAGAAGCGCGCCGCCGTCTGGTGCTCGAGGAGCTGCTGACCCTTAAACTGGGGCTGTCCATGATGAAGCGCCGGGGCAGGGAGCACACCGGCGCAGTCATGAAGCCGGCGGATATAACTCCGCTGTGGAGGGCGCTGCCGTTCGAACCTACGAACGCACAGAAAAACGCCGTCCGGGACTGTATCGCGGATATGCAGCGGGAGTTCCCGATGAACCGGCTGATACAGGGCGACGTTGGCAGCGGCAAGACGCTGGTGGCCGCGGCTGCGGCGTATTTCGCGTTCCTGAACGGCCACGGAACCATGGTGATGGCTCCCACGGAGGTTCTGGCGCAGCAGCATTACAAGACCTTCACTGAAATGCTCTCCGGGCTTGGCGTGCGGGTGGAGCTGCTTTCCGGCAGTCTTACCGTCAAGGAGAAAAACGACGTCCGCCGCCGCGCGGAATCCGGAGAGATAGACGTGCTGATAGGCACCCAGGCGCTTATCCAGAAAACCTCCGCGATGAGCTCCGCCGGGCTTGTTATCGTCGATGAGCAGCACCGCTTCGGAGTTTCGCAGCGCAGCACCCTCGCCGAAAAGGGGAAAGCGCCGCATATCCTTGCGATGTCCGCAACGCCGATACCGCGCACGCTGGCGCTGATAATCTACGGCGACCTTGACGTTTCCATACTGGGCGAAATGCCGAAGGGAAGGCTCCCGGTAAAAACCTACGCGGTTGACGGAAGCTTCCGGCTGAGGGTGTACAATTTCATTAAGAAGCACATTGCCGCCGGGCGGCAGGCGTACATCGTCTGCCCGCTGGTGGAATCTTCCGAGGGCAAGAGCGAGAAGGCGAGCGCGATAGAGTACTACGACCGGCTCGTAAACGGAGATTTCCGTGATATCCCGACGGGATTGCTCTACGGAAAGCTGAAACAGTCGGAAAAAGAGCAGGTCATGTCGGATTTCAAGGCGGGGAAGCTCAAACTGCTGGTTTCGACTACCGTTATCGAGGTCGGTATCGACGTCCCAAACGCGGTGGTGATACTCATTGAAAACGCGGAGCAGTTCGGGCTTTCGCAGCTCCATCAGCTCCGCGGACGCGTCGGAAGAGGCAGCGAGCAGAGCTTCTGCGTGCTCATGACCGACAACCGCAGCGACTACACAAAAGCGCGAATGGACGCGATGGTGCGCACTACGAACGGCTTTGAAATTGCGCAGGAGGATCTGGAACTGCGGGGTCCCGGAAACTTCTTCGGCAGGGAGCAGCACGGTCTGCCGCCGCTGAAGGTGGCGGATATCGCGGACGACGCGGGGCTTCTCACCGAGGCGGACAGGGTTTCAGCCGCGATACTGTCGGCTGACCCGCAGCTAACAAGACCGGAAAACGAGCTTCTGCGGCGCAATGTTGAGCGCCTTTTCGGCGGCAGCGGAGAATACGGCTGGAATTAAAGGAGATACAATGTCAGAACTGGAGCTTAAAATGGAACGCTGGCGCTATCCGCGTTTCTTCACGGAGAACATTTCGGATACTGCGGCGGTGCTTGACCGAGAGGATTCCAAGCATGTTTCCCAGGTGCTGAGAATGCGCCCGGGCGAATTCGCGGTGATATGCGACGGAAAGGGTACAGATTATCTCGGCAGGCTTGAGAGCGACGAGGGCGAATGCGTGTTCGAAATACTCGAAAAATCGCCGAATCAGGCGGAGCCGAGCGTACATCTGCGGCTGTTTCAGGCAATGCCGAAGGGCGACAAGATGGATTTCATCGTGCAGAAAGCCGTGGAGTGCGGCGCGTGCGAGGTGGTTCCGTTTATTTCAAAGAGGTGCGTTTCCCGCCCGGACGCGAAGCAGCTCGCGAAAAAGACTGAGCGCTGGCAGCGCATAGCCTACGAAGCCGCAAAGCAGTGCGGCAGGGGAATTATCCCGCAGGTCGGTTCGACTATAGATATTTCCAAGATACCGGCGCTCATATCTCCGGAGAATACGGGCATACTATTCTACGAATGCGCGGAAACTCCGCTGCGCGAGGCGGTCGGGGAGTTCACGCGCAGTATCGACATCGTTATCGGCAGCGAGGGCGGATTTGAGCAGTCCGAAGCGGAAAAGCTCATCGCGGCGGGGCTGAAATGCGCTTCTCTCGGCAAGCGTATCCTGCGCTGCGAGACCGCTCCGATAGCGGCAATTTCAGTTTTGATGAATATGACAGGAAACATGTGAATTTTTTGGCACATCTGACTAAAATTCCGCCTGACACTTGAAAAAAACCTGAAATGGGTATATACTATACAATACAGGAAGAAAAAATTGGACTGCGGCTTCGGCGTTTTTCGCGTCCGCAGTATGTTATTGAACTATGGAGGTATTGTCATGAAGGGTTTAGGCATTGCTCTCGTTGGTATCCTTGCTGTAGCAGGCGGTATCGCAGCAGCTACTATTATCACTAAGAAGAAGCTCGAGAAGGAAAACGACGAGGACTACTACGACGACTGGGACGAAGAGTGGGACGACGATGGCGCTGACTTCGACTTCGATGAGGACGAGGACATCACCGATATCGAGGAGGAGCCCGACGACGCTCCCGTTGAGGACAAAAAGACCGCTCCCGCTGAGGAAACCAGAAAGGTAGTCGAGGAGGAAGAAGCTCCCGAGACCAGCGAGAAGCTCTGATCAGGTTACGGCATTTAAACTGCATACTTGTGCGGTGGTGCGAAGGCATTGCCGCATTTTGTTGTCCGGAGGGATTTTATGAAGAAATTACTTGCTGTCTGTCTTGCGGCCGGAATACTTACCATCACTGGCTGTTCCGCTGACACGGTGGCGGGTATCACGGAGCAGTCGCAGTTTCAGCGCGGTGAAGCTGACTCCGCAAGCCAGGCTGAGCAGACCGGAACGGCTGCGGCTTCTGCATCTGCGGCGGTACGTTCCGCTGAACAGACCGGAGAAACGCATGAGCTTTCCGAGCCTGATGAGCCGTCTGTAACTGCTGAGACCGCTGAAACTGCGGAGCCAGTCGACCCGGTGAAGCTGGTGGAAGCGCTCGGAAGTGAATACCTCGGGCTTCCCGACAGCGATAAAGTCTATATTTACCGCAATCTTAACGAGCAGCGCGAGATAAACGGAGAACGTCTCTACGGCGTATCCTGCTACGATGAGGGGGATTCGCTGGATTTCATCTGCGATATCTGGGTGAATTCCGACGGAAGCCGAGCATACCGCCAGTACGGCGAGGATTACCGGCTGCTTCCCGAATCACAGGCGTATTCCGGGTTCGACCCCGAAACGCAGCTTCCGGCGGATATTTTCGCGGAGGCAAATGCGCTTTACGCCGCAGTTTACGGGGAACTCCCGTACGACCAGGGAAGCGGTGCGCTTCCATCGGAGCGCGGGAATTACTACCGTGTGACGGGTCAGCTGGACACCAAGGGAAAGCTCAATGCGGCGCTGGAGCGCTTCTTTACCGGGGATATTCTGGATACCCTATCGGAAGGCTCGGATAACGTCATTGCCGACGAAGAGGGCGCGCTTTACGTGCTGGAGCATTCCGGCGGTAATATATCGTATCTCGGCACGGAATACACGCTGACGTCGCTGACCGACGACGCTGCGGTGTTCACGGGGACTTCCCGGTTTGAGTACGAGGCGGGGAGCATTACCGAAAAGAAAATCACGTGCAGAGCCGTGAAAACCACCACCGGGTGGAGATTCACCCTGTTCAGACTTCCTTACTAATACAGCAAAGGCTGCCGTTTCCGGCAGCCTTTGCTTATATTGCGAATAAGTTTTGCAGGGTCTTATTTGTGGAGAGTGAACCTTCCGACCAGGGACTTCATGGTATTAGCCTGACCTGCAAGCTCCTCGGCTGCGGCGGCGCTCTGCTCAGATGCAGCGGAATTGTTCTGCGTTACGGTAGAAAGCTGCTCCACGCCCTGGGTTACCTGCTCGATAGCCTCGGACTGGCTCTGGGAGTTCTTTGAGATGTCGTCGATCGAGGTGACGATATCGTCTATGCTGTTCACTACAGTGTGGAGGGATTCCGCGGTCTGGTTTGCTATCTCTGAGCCGTTCTCGACTGCTTCCATCGTCTTGCTGATGAGCGCCGCGGTGTTCTGGGAAGCTTCCGCAGACTTGGAGGCAAGGTTCCTTACCTCGTCGGCTACTACTGCAAAGCCCTTTCCGGCTTCGCCTGCGCGTGCGGCTTCAATGGCTGCATTGAGCGCCAGTATGTTGGTCTGGAATGCGATATCTTCGATGGTCTTGATTATCTCACTTATCTCGTCGGTGTTATGGTTGATATCCTGCATTGCAGCAAGCATATCATTCATGCGCTGGTTGCTCAGGTTGGCTTCTCTGCCGATGGAGTTCATGTTGGTGTTAGCTAGCTCTGCCTCTTTAGCGTTCTTCTTTATCTGCTCGGAAATGTCGGCGATGGTTGCGGAAAGCTCCTCGATAGAGCCTGCCTGTTCGGTGGAGCCAGCTGCCAGCGACTGTGCGCCGACGGATACCTGATCAGCGCCGGTAGCGACCTGATCTGCTGCGAGATCGATATCAACGAGGGTGCTGTTGAGGGAGTTCGTGATGTTGTCAAGCGCTGCCTTGAGCTTTGCGAACTGCCCTTTATAATCCATTGTCAGCGCGATGTCAAGATTGCCGTCTGCAATCTGATTCAGCACGGAGGAGATTTCTGTTATGTAATCGGAATAATTGCGCAGTCTGTCTGTTGTCTTGCCGAAGTTCTCTGCGAGGTCGCCGATATCGTCGTTGGAGGTACGCTCAACAGTAACATCGAACTGACCGTCCGCGATTTTTGCGGCAGCGTCTGTAAGGGAATTTATCGGTTTAGTCATCTTTCTGGTGATGAACAGCGCGATAGTTACGGCAATCACAGAAACAATGAGAATAGCCACGATTATCATTGTGAGAAGCTGGTTGGTCTGCTTGAATATCTCCGAGTCATCGGCAGTTACTATGAACTTCATGCCGTTTCCGAGAGTGGTGAATACCGCGCGGCGGTTCACACCGCTGATTTTTTCTTTGGTCATTCCGGAGCTGTTCTGGTTTGAAAGATCGTTTATCATGGAGCCGATATTGCTGTTTGGAATGTCAGCGAGGTTGGTTCCAAAGTCGATTTCCGGACAGTACATAATGCTGCCGGAACCATCGGTGATTATCGGCATATAGGTTGAGTATTCCTCAGACTGCATCGCGATGTCCTGAATCATTGTGAAATCTATATCCATGCCGATTATGCCGACGTTCGTGCCGTCTATGAACAGCGGAACTACATAAGATATCATGTATATTCCTACGTTTTCATTGAGGTATGGAGACATCCACGTTGCCTTGCCGTTGTTTACCGGGGTGTAGTACCAGCCGACATGAGCGATATCACTCTTGTCGTAGATGCTGAAATCCGTCGGGGTAACGCTCTGGAATGGATCTGTAGTATTGTTCCTGGTCATGAAAAGGCCAGATGTAGGCTCGGTGAAATCCGGATTGTATCTGAGGTATGCGCAGACCGCACCCTCGGTGTTGGAAGCGGAGTTCATCAGCGTCTGCTCCATATTTGAGGTGTAGTCTGAAACGTAGCTGGAATCGGTCTTGAACTTGTTGAAATCCCCGATTGAGTTAAGCGCGATATCGGACAGCGTGTCCACTGACAGCTCGACTTTGCCGAGATATGCTTCGATGTCCGCTGCAATGTTGTTGCATTCCGCGTTCATTATTGCTTCGGCGTTGCTTGTCATGAACTGGTTGGAATCAACGAGCGACAAAGCGCCGACAGCTATAGACGATGCAACTGTACATGCTGCGACCATTATACCTATTTTTTTAGTAATAGTCATAATTTGCCTCCCAAAAAATTCGCATTATTTCATTATCCGGGCATTTGATTGCGCGGATAACTACTTTTAGTGTAATTATACCACAATATGAAAGAAATTTCAACATTATTTATAAAATTACAAAAATTATGTAAACAAGTGTTGCGGTAGTGCTAAGGGATCACTGATGGCCACCTCTAAAAAATGTTTCTTAAATAATACTTGAAATATAATAAAAAAAGTGCTACAATGAAGAGAACGTATTTTCGTATCAACTAACAGAGGAGACAGACAAAAATGAAATTAGGCATGGTAGGTCTGCCGAATGTCGGCAAGAGCACCCTTTTCAACGCACTCACAAACGCAGGCGCAGAGTCCGCGAACTATCCGTTCTGCACCATTGAGCCTAACGTCGGCATAGTATCCGTTCCGGACGAGCGTCTTGACAAGCTCGCCGAAATGTACAATCCTGAGAAGTTCACTCCGGCTACGCTGGAGTTCGTGGACATTGCCGGCCTTGTAAAGGGGGCTTCCAAGGGCGAGGGTCTTGGCAACAAGTTCCTTTCCAATATCCGCGAGGTGGACGCCATCGTGCACGTTGTCCGCTGCTTCCAGGACGATAACATAATCCACGTTGACGGCAGCATCGGCGCCGCAAGGGATATCGAGACCATCAACCTTGAGCTGATATTCTCCGACCTTGAGATACTCGACCGCCGTATCGACCGCGCAAAGAAGGCGGTAAAGGGCGATAAGTCGCTCCAGAAGGAAGTTGATTTCTTCGAGGCTCTGAAGGCTCATCTTGAGAACGGAAAGTCCGCCCGCAGCTACGACTTCACCGAGGATGAGCGCGCAATGCTCAAGGATACTCCGCTGCTTTCCAATAAGCCTGTCATCTATGCTGCAAACCTTTCAGAGGCTGATTTCACCGGCGATATCAACAGCAATAAGGAATACCAGGCAGTCTGCGCCATCGCAAAGGAGGAGAACGCGGAAGTCCTGCCTATCTGCGCACAGATCGAGGCTGAGATTTCCGGTATGAGCGACGAGGACAAGAAGCTGTTTCTTGCGGATATGCACCTTGAAAGCTCCGGTCTCGCAAGAATAATCAAGACCGGCTATCATCTGCTGGGTCTGATCTCCTACCTTACCGCAGGCCCGCAGGAGGTGCGAGCGTGGACGATTACCCGAGGCACGAAGGCTCCGCAGGCAGCCGGGAAGATCCATACCGACTTTGAGAAGGGCTTTATACGCGCTGAGATCGTTGCATTCGACGACCTTATGAAGTGCGGAAGCATGGCGGCGGCAAAGGAAAAGGGGCTTGTACGCCTTGAAGGCAAGGACTACGTTATGCAGGACGGAGACGTTACACTGTTCCGCTTCAACGTATAACTGCCGGACAGACTGACGAAGCGAGGCAACGATGAACAAGATCATCCGAGGGCGCAATGCCAACAGCAAAAAAGTTAAGACCCTGTTCATCGCTCAGGTGGTGCTTGGAGTCATGCCTGTGCTGCTGCTGATTCTTTTCGTCTGGAAGAAGATGTACCAGACTCCTATAGTGGGTACGGTTTTCATAATTCTTATATTTCTGTGCAACCTTGCCTATGCGTTCTTAGCGCGGTGGTATGCCGTGCTGCATTCCGGCGTGAAGGGGGAGCGCAGGCTGTTCCGGACGGTGAAGAAGCTCCATGGGACAAACATCGTGTTCCACAATCTGCCGGTGCGGTATAAGCGCGGGCGTTCAGAACTTGACATGCTGATAGTGTGCCATGCCGGAGTCCTCATAATTGAGGTGAAGAACCATTCCGGAACCATCTCCGGAAGCTGGAGGGACGACAAGTGGACGCAGCGCAAACACTACCGCGACGGCAAGGTCACGGAAACAATGATGGATAATCCCATAAAGCAGATGCGCCGCCAGCGCGACATTGTAAAGAGCATTCTGACCGCTGCGGGGGAGAATGTGTGGATAGATTCCGTGCTGTATTTCTCGTCGCCGAATGCAAAGCTGAAGATTTCCCTGCGCGAGAGCGACTATGTATGCTGCGAAAGCGCTGAGCTGTTGGAGTTCCTGAAAAGCTACGACAGCGGAGAAACGCTTTCCAAGAGCCGCATGGAGCATATCGCGCAGATACTCCGGGAAAGTTCAGGGGTATGAGACGGCAGCCTGTTGTCTCACTTGACAAACCGCTTTATAAGTGGTATAATAAAAATATGCTGGGGGGACTCCTTGGAGTTGAGAGGGCGCAGCGCCCGACCCTTTGAACCTGTTGGTTAATACCATCGTAGGGAAGCCGTGATGAATCAGCTTTTCAGGACTTCTGCTATTGTTTTGCGGGAGTCCTTTTTCATTAGGAGGTACCACGATGAAAAACTGCCTTACCATTGCCGGCTCGGATTGTTCCGGCGGCGCGGGTATACAAGCAGACCTCAAGACGTTTTCCGCGCTTGGCTGCTATGGAATGAGCGTTATAACTTCCGTTTTCGCCGAGAATACGCACGCGCTGCTGTCCAGTATGAGCGTTTCACAGGAGGTCATAGCCGACCAGCTGGAAGCGGTGTTCTCTGATATCCGGGTAGACGCCGTAAAGATAGGCGTGCTGCCGGATACCGGCGCTATGCGGGCGGTGGCTGCGGCTCTGTTCAAGTATAAGCCGGAGATCGTCGTGTGCGACCCGGTAATAGCTGCTACGGCGGGCGGGGAGCTGATGAACAGTTCCGCGCTTGGCGCGTTCATCAATGGAATTATCCCGCTGTGCAGCCTGCTCACTCCGAATATCCCGGAGGCGGAAACGCTGCTTTCCTGCCATATCGAGAACGTCACTGACATGAAGGCGGCGGCGCTCAGCCTGTTTGCGCACGGCGCGGGAGCAGTGCTCATCAAGGGCGGACACCTCACCGGCGACGCTACGGACGTGCTGTTCGACGGAAAGGAGTTCAGCATTTTCACGCATGAGCGGCTCGACAGGAAGTCGACCCACGGAACCGGCTGTACGCTGTCGTCGGCGATAGCGGCGTATCAGGCGCAGGGGAAGCCCCTCCCGGAAGCGGTGAGCCTTGCGAAGGACTACCTCACCGGCGCGATAGAACACGGACTGGATATCGGAAACGGACACGGTCCCACGGATCATTTTTACCGTCTGTTTCCGGAAAGGACATAACATGAGAGAATACAAAACACAGATGGAAGCCGCAAAGAAGGGCATAATCACCCCTGAAATGCAGACCGTTGCGGCAAAGGAATACATGGAGCCGGAGAAGCTCCGCGAGCTGGTCGCTAAGGGCTGGGTAGCTATCCCGGCCAACGTGAACCACACGTCGCTTTCCGCCGAGGGCGTAGGCTCCGGGCTGAAAACCAAGATCAACGTTAACCTGGGCATTTCCGGCGACTGCAAGGACTACACCATGGAAATGCAGAAGGTCGACATGGCGATAAAGTTCGGCGCGGAGGCAATAATGGATCTTTCCAACTACGGCAAGACCAACACTTTCCGCAAGCAGCTCATCGAGCGTTCGCCGGCTATGATAGGCACCGTTCCGATGTACGACGCGATCGGCTACCTTGACAAGGATCTGCTTGAGATATCCGCTGAGGACTTCCTCAAGGTCGTACGCGCCCACGCTGAGGAAGGCGTCGACTTCATGACTATCCACGCCGGAATAAACCGCCGTGCAATAGAGGCGTTCCGCCGCGACCCGCGCAAGATGAACATTGTATCCCGAGGAGGCTCCCTGCTGTTCGCGTGGATGATGATGACCGGCAACGAGAACCCGTTCTATGAGCATTACGATGAAATCCTCGATATTCTGCGCGAGTATGACGTTACCATCTCGCTCGGCGACGCGCTGCGCCCCGGCTGTATCGACGACGCCACCGACGCGGGTCAGATCTCCGAGCTTATCGAGCTTGGAGCGCTCACCGAACGCGCATGGGCAAAGGACGTTCAGGTAATGGTAGAAGGTCCTGGACACATGGCGATGAACGAGATAGAGGCAAACATGAAGCTTGAGAAGCGTATCTGCCACAACGCTCCGTTCTATGTACTCGGTCCGCTTGTGACTGATATTTTCCCCGGCTACGACCACATCACCTCCGCTATCGGCGGCGCGATCGCAGCGGCAAGCGGTGCGGATTTCCTGTGCTATGTAACTCCTGCGGAGCATCTCCGCCTGCCCGACCTCAACGACGTTAAGGAGGGCATAATCGCCAGCAAGATAGCAGCCCACGCCGCAGACATCGCGAAGGGAATCTCCCACGCCCGCGACAAGGACAACGAGATGGCGGCGGCACGCCACAAGCTTGACTGGGAGGAGATGTTCAAGGTAGCCGCAGACCCGGATAAGGCTCGCGCTTACTTTGAGAGCGTACCTCCGGCTGACCGTCATTCCTGCTCGATGTGCGGCAAGATGTGCGCAGTCCGCACAACCAACATGATACTTGAGGGCAAGGAAGTCAAGTTCTGCACAGAAAAATAAGGTCACCTCTAAAAACCTTGTTTGAGTGAAAATGTGTATA
>CDZI01042121.1_pt1 | contig 11990 bp, 9 predicted proteins | sample 554811 | NCBI WGS metagenome assembly CDZI01 (sample SAMEA3182110, study PRJEB8094) | gut metagenome | biome: human; feature: gut; material: Stool; isolation source: human stools | place: Canada | collected 2013-04-23
TTTAAAAACTCTTCAGCAAAATCTTCGTATAAACTATTTCCGGTATATCGTGCATAATGAAAGAAGAAAATGACCATTCCCATCTTGCCGTTGTATAGTCCTAAATCAGAGTGAAAAGAACCATAGAACAGGTAATGATTGGCGATTTTTTCTAATAGAACATCATCATCAGCCATCTTCTTCTTTCTTAATTAGGGCATTTCTAAATATCTATTTTAAAGTTTCCCGATAAGGAGGTCCCTCTGGGGGTAGTTATCAATAAACTATAATTCCCTGCTGCATACCGGCTTACATCGAAGATTTCAGTCTGGAAATCATTAAATGATACCGTACGTGTTTCTACTGTACCTGAGTTTCCCACAATAGAGACAGTTACATCTTCTATTGCATCAAAAAAGGTAAGGATAAGTTGTCCCCCATCCAGATATGCTTCAAGAGGGAAAACCAAAGACCTGTTGTCATGGGTTTCAAATAAGCCTAGGATTTCTATTATCGTAGGTTCTTTTTTTGTTGTAGGTTCTCCTTGCGAACTGGAACCATAAACCGTTGAAATGCTAAATGTGATACATAAAGCAATCATCAGCATTTTAAATAGCGTGTGTTTTTCCATAAGTTTTTAATTTTTGTTTCTACAAAGCTAAATGTCTTTTTTGACATATCCAAGTACTCTTTAAGAAGAAATGAGATTCAATATATAACTGATTATTAATGCATTAAGTATATACAAGGATGCTTTTTGAGATTTTCCGACCCTCTTTTTGTTCTGTTTAAATAGTAAGTATGTGGTTAATAAAGCTCTCAAACCCTTTTTTCCCGCTCATGGGGTACTGTACTTCTTGGCAAATTAGGCTCATATACCGTTCCACTGAACGTCTTTTTATGTTACCTGCGTATTGAGCTATTTCATCAATAGACAGACCTAAAGCAGCCAAATAGCAAATATCTAGAAACGTTTTATCTAACATAGGGTAGGTCTTATGTAGCTTATCGGCAAAGCCGTTTCTTGATAAGTTGAGCCAATGCTTTATATCCTCTCTATCGTCGGATATATTACAGGGCTTGTTTTGACTTAAGTTTAATGCTACTTGCAGGGCTTTGATATCTTTTTGTTCCACACAATCATAATTACCATAAATAAGTCTGAAACGATTGTTTTGTTTTTCTACCTCTTTTAGTTTTTGGTTTAAAGCTTCAAACTGTGCTTGCAATTTTTCATACTCTTGATGTTGTTCTTTTTCATTTTGTTCTTTTTCTTTTGTCAGTTTATCTATTGTGTTTTGTATTGCCGCATATTCTTCAGGTGACATAAGGACGTCTTTTTCTTGCTTACTTTTTAATGCGTTTATCTGGTCTTGAAGCTCTTTCTGAGTCTTATTGCAAGAAGTGCTCATTTTATCTAAGGCCTCGACCAACTCGGCTATTTCTGCTCGCAATTTTTCATTTTCTTCTTTTCTTTTCTTCTTGTATTGAATAAATAGAAACCAAAGTATCCCACTAACAATGAATATTATGATTATAGAGGAATATATTATATTCGTTTGTCTGGATTTTTGGTATAACAATTGCATGTGGTCATATTTTCTCTGCACTTTCAAGACTTCTTGATGCAGGTGACTATTGTAGATGGAATCCGAGGTGTCTATATACAGACGGGCATATTGGGCGATTTTCTTGTAATTTTCTGCTTTCCAAGCTTCATCATATAATTGATTATAAATATATGCGCGTAGTGATAAGTCTTTAGAAAGCAAAGCATTTTGAAACAGACTGTCTGCGCGTTCTTTTTGCCCTTTCTTCATATATAGTTGGGCTAGTCCTGACATTGTTTTGTAAGAGGGAGAAGCAGGTGATATATGCAAGGCGCATGAGAAAAAGCTTTCGGCTTCCTCATATTTTTCCTGATACATTTTACTGACCGCAATGTTATGGTAAATCTTAGATTGAAGAATACTGTCCTTCAGTTTGCCGCTACATTTTAACAAACTGGTTATACATTGATTGATGCTGTCTGTGTCGTTGACAATATGGTATAATCCTAATAAATTGAGCAAATCGCTAGCTTGTGAAGTTATATCTTTTATATTTGTATTTTCCTGCAAGGCTTTTTGGTAATATTCTTTTGCCAATTCAAAATTAAGAGATTTTTCATAGATATATCCCAAACTGCTATAAATGTGGGCAACATAATGCCTCTCTTTCATATCGGAAATACATGTCTCAGCCTCTTTATAAGCTATTAAAGCATTAGGAATATCATTATATTTTTCTTTCCATACGCAGCCTTTGATATATAGAGCTTTACCTTTTTTATCTGCATCATTCTTATCTTTATAATATTCTACTGCAAGGTCAATCATTGACGAATCCGAAGATACAGGGATGTAGCAACGATATTGGGCTAACGAAAGCAGCAAGACATAATCCGCCTGCTCTTTTCCGATTAAGTGCCGGGAGGTAGGGATGGATTCCAGTATATGCAATGCCGAATCGGGGACAGTCCATATAAGTTCCTCCGCTTGCGACAAGTTCTCTGTGACGTGACGAGTGGAACGGTCGCAAGCTGTACATGCCAATAATAATATAATGGTCAAGTTGAATAGGATGCTCTTTCTGCTTCTCATAGTCCGCTGTCTTTACTTTGCCTATTGATTGGTGCAAAGTAAATACAAAGATTCACAATATCAAAACCTTGTTTCAAAAAAACTGCTACCTTGCTAAAAGGTCTCATGGGAATATTTGATTCCCCCTTCCTCCTTTCATTAGCCGTTGAAACGTCCTGTTGATGGGGGTTCCAGTTGTGAATGAACATCCTACATTGTCTGCACGTTTAGACTAAAATGTAAGGATGAACGGAGAACAGGAATGACTGACTTGGTGAGGGGGGTGATGCAATCTGCCCTTACATGAAAACATGCCGAGCTTTTAAAAAAAGATACCGAGCTTTAAGATAAACATGCCGAGCTTTTTTTAAAACCTCACGGCCTTTTGGCAACGCGTATATTCGCATCGGGCAACGCAAATATACGCGTTATTTTTTTTATTTCTTAATCAGCTGGAAGGCTTTAGCCAAAGCATCTTCCTGTGGCACTGCATAATCGGGCAATGTACCATGTATCTCCTTTTCGTCCGCGCCATATTGCCAAAAACGTTTGAACGAAATAGTGCAACTCAATCCCGACACCGGCAACTTATAATAGATGATATCGCCGAAACTCACATTCATACCACCGGATTCCTCGCCGATAACCGTCCCCATGCCAAACTCCTTGAAAGCCCAGGCAAACGAACCGGCAGAAGAGAATGTATGATGACTTATCAACAGATATACACTGCCTTCGTAATGACCTTCTTCTTTGGTGAGCGGAGGAATAAGATTTCCTTTTGATTCATCATTATAAAAAGACCATCCGGGAACCATTTGGGTTCTTCCCGTCAAGCGTATGGTGGTGGGCGTGACGCGTACCAGGGCCTTGCCCATTTGCTTAAAAGGCTTGGGAGAAATGTAGCGGAAAAGAACATCTCCTACCATCGAATTACCTCCGCCGTTGTTGCGCAAGTCAATGATTAAATTCTTAATGCCCTTTTCGCGCAGGGTTACAAACATGGAGTCGGCAAACATCTTCATCCGCTGCGGATTATTAAAGCTTCTAAAATCCATAACGGCTACCTTCTTCTTTTCATCCACTTTGAAAGAATAATCCGGCACCCGCGCCTGCTCTTTCTTCTTCGGCATACGGGGAAGAAGTTCCGCCCACGTAGTAGGATGCAAGGTGACTTCAAGTTTCTTTTTGCTATCTTTCATACGATAAACGACATCGTATTTATCTGCGGCATACATCATTTCAAACAATGCCGAAAAATCAGAATTAATACGTTCTATACGGAAGAAATCGCGTTCTCCGCTTGCATAGTCCATCATCGATTCTATCAGTTCCCTACTCTCCTTTCCGTTGATGGAAAGAACTTCCGCATCTTGGGGTATCAGGTTATCAATGCACCCTCTTACACGCAGTGTGTAGTCGGACTTTACATTGACAAACAAGGGGAGCCGAATAGTAGATGAAGTAAAATAATCATTAAAAGGAAAACGAAGCATGGTGTGCCCGTCGCCTAACTTCGTGACCAACGGAGCCGCATACTTAAACAGCTCTACCGTGGTAACAGAATCGGGCAACTGCTGCTTCACCCTATTTACCGATTTAAACCATTCGCTTTGTCTGCACACGGAAAACATATCGGGATGAACTTCGCTGAGAGTATAGACCAAGGCGTCGATGTCGAACTGCGCCTGCTTCTTTGAAAGCAATCCGCCGGCAGAGCGTTTCAACATATCCCGCGAGGGTTCTTCCAAAGGATTTGCCGATACCCATTTTATCCGGGTCATGGCGGAATCACCTTGATGAGTGACCACCACAAAATCATAACATCCTTCTTTGGCTACATTGAACCGGATGGTATCTATCTTGCTTCGGAATACAACTTCCTCTCCCGATGTCTCAAATACGTCGGGACGAAGAGAGGGATTAATCACCCATGGAATTTGTTGTTCTTTACCATCGACCGTAATGCGCAGCACTTTACCATCGGTTTTAAGTACTTGCATTTGTTCTACTTTCTTTGCTTTTTCTCCAACACCCTGTGCAGCCAATGGGCTTATCGCGCCGGAAAGACATAGCAGTAATGTCCATCTGAAAAATTTTGTTTGTGTCATGTTGTTTGTTAATTATTTAATAATCCCATACTCAATCCGTGAGTATAGTCTGTGCCAAAGTTATCTTTTTAAATCAATAAAACAAACGGATTGGCGTTTAAATATGGACATTCTGCAATCTTAATAGCGTTCGTGCATCAGTTATCTCCATCCGCAGCAGGAGCAGCATCTTCTTTTCGCATACTAAACTCACAACCGCAATATCTTTGGTTGTAAAAATCATATTCCTTAATAATGGCAATACGACGCTCGCTCAAACCGCCTTTACGCCAGTTCTGTTCCCAATAAGTAACATCGGGATAGCGGGCAGTGGCATAACGTCCCGCCTCTTCTATCTGTTCCAGGCTTTTCCATCGGCTGGATGCCAGCGTAGTGGTTATCACGGAGAATCCATGCTCGTGAGCATAGCGCGCCGTTTCCAACAGACGCATCTTGAAACAGCGGAGGCAACGCCCTCCACGCTCAGGCTCCTGCTCCATTCCCGACATTTGGCAACGCCAAGCCTCATGGTCATAATCGGCATCTACAATCTCCAACCCCAAGGAACGGGCATAGCGGGTACATTCATCTTTCCTTATGTTATACTCTTCAAGCGGATAGATATTCGGATTACAATAATAGATGACAGGGGTAATGCTGTGTTGCATCAGACACTCAATGATGGCTGACGAACAGGGGGCGCAACAAGTATGGAGCAACACCTTGTCGGCTCCTCCCGGAACTTCAAGTTGGAATTTCTTTTTCATACGGCAAATTTAATAGATATTTGCCATACTGACCAGCGGTTCGTACAATTTTTCAATATCCTTTGCGTCCATTTCTATCTCCACTTGGTCGCCGGGAACAAGTGTCTCACCCGCAGCAGGCAGGGTTTTGTGGTCACGGCGGATGCTGAGAATGATACAGTTGTTGGGTAAAGTCAGTTTATCCACTTCTTTTCCATCCAAATAAGAGCCATCCATTATTTCCACATACAGATGATAACGCGCACCCTCGACTTCAGGAAACTCCGGGTTGTGGTTGCGAAACATCCTGTCATAAAGCAATACATTGTAAGGCTTGATTTGAAGAAGTTCCGTAAAATAATAAGTCAGTCCGCCCACTACGATAGAAGGATAAAACACCTCAAAGTGACCTGTTATTTCTGTTATCAGCACAATGGCGGTCAGCGGAGTGCGCACCACTGCTACCAAGAAAGCTACCATCCCGACAAGCATCATATAACTGACATTTTCATACCCTATCACTCCGCGCTGTACCAATACGAGCCCGAATAATTGTCCCAACAAACCTCCTGTCACCAGAGTCGGAATAAAGCTTCCTCCCGGTAATCCTGAAGACAATGAAAGCAAAGTGAATACAAAATGAATCAAAATCATGACGCCGAGCCACCGGATGTCGTGCGTGCCGTCCATTCCCTGCATCATCAAAAACTGTTCTCCGCCTCCCGTCAAGTTGGTCTCGGTCAGAGAAATAGCGTATGCCGCAATCAGCAAATACAACATTTTAGTATAGACAGAGAGTTTCAACGTCGGCAACCATCGTTGAAAAAAGGGAACTATAAGCGAATAAAACTTTGCTATGGCGGCAATCACGGCAGCAAAAAGGATATAAAGCTCCGCCTGCCGCCAAAAAGACAAACCGGGAGAGACGGCATTTATCAGATGATAAGGAGTAGTGGGAAACATCCAACTCGCCACACCGCCCGCCACCACGCCTGCCAATAAAGTAGTAATGGCTGTTTTGGGAGCATCAAACCGTTCAATGGATTCGATGACCAACAGAGAAGAAGACAAGGGAGCTGCAAAAGCTGCTGAAAGTCCGGCACCGGCTCCTGCCGCCAGCAACTGTTTTCGTTCACCTTTCAGAATATGTCCCCATCGGGATACCAATGTTCCGATATATGAACCAATCTGAACGGAGGGCCCTTCACGACCCAACGACAGCCCTGCACTCAAAGCTAATATTCCCCCAAAAAACTTTGCTATCAGTTCCTTGAAAGGATGGTCGTAATGAATACGTCCGTTGATAGCCGCCCTTGTCTGGGGAATACCGCCTCCGGCTATCAAAGGCATCTTCTTTACCATCAGGGCAACCCCGATAAGGATGGCCCACAGAGAAAAGAACAAGACAACATGATAGTACCACGGATAATGGGCAGTGAAGAAGGCTTTTCGGATATCAAAGAATTCCCATAACAAATAATGATAGGGCACGGCAATCAGCCCCGTAAGCAAACCAACAAATATACTTACGAAGTAAAGGCGGGCATCAATCAGTTTTAATCTCCAGATACGCCATTTCCGCAGATTGCTCAACTGTTTCCATTTCTGTTTCCACTTGTTCGGTTCCATTGTGAGGAATAAACAAATGAAAAAGAAGAAGGTTTGAAACTATTGACAACCTCAGTCTGTCGGAGAGGAAGAATAAAGATAAATCCTGAAATCTTTTTCTATATTCGTATCCAGTTCTATCTTATAATGTTGGGGATATAATAATTCCAGTTTTTCATATACACTCTGTATTCCATATCCCGGAATAAAGTTTTCCGGGAAAGGCTTTCCATCATCCTTTACAGACAAAAGAAGTATTCCATCAGATATCGAACAAGATATGTTTATTGTCAAAGTTGTCATATCAGATTTCATACCATGCTTAACGCAATTTTCCACTATGGGTTGAAGCAACATTCTAGGTATTTTATAATGCTCTGCTTCAACAGGAAGTACAATCGTATAATTCAAAAGTTCACCAAAACGAATCTTTTCAATTTCCAAATATGTTTGTATCATTTCCACTTCCTCTTTCAAAGAAGTCATAACTTGTTGCTCACGGTTCATACTATACCGAAAGAAACACGAGAGTGCCAGAGCCATTCGCCTAGTCTTTTCACCATCCACCGTGGCTAATCCGGCAATAGAATTAAGAGAATTATATAAAAAGTGAGGATTAACTTTGGCTTGCAATGCTTCAAACTGTGTCTCAATATTCCGCTTCTGATATTGAAGATTCCTATATTTACGATTTTGCCGTTCTTCCCATTTCTTTAAAAGATAAATATACAGATACTTGTAATTCACTATAAGCAGTGATAAGATAATACTTAATACAATCATCTCATCCAAGTATCCCGGAGAGAAAGTATAACTACCGTCCGGAAATCGCTGATGAACAACTTGTTTAATTGGAATATCATCCATTTCCGCCACAATACAAGCAGACAAGAACAATGTAAGCGAACACACTATAAAATCGATGACAGCATAATATACTTTCAAAAGATTTCTTCTTTTATTCGTATAGAACAAATAAAGATTGAAAATCAAAAAAATAAAACCGACTGCCCACAAATAAGAAAGCTTAAGCCCGTTGCCAAGCTGTAGAACCAAACCAACAGAAACTAGAAATAATAGATTTCTTTTATAAATGGCTTTCATTTTTAACATTCCCGGCAAATAAGCCAAAGTATATCCCACAGCAAAAACAAGCATGAATGCGACCAAGAACTCAGTATACAAATTCATAAAAAATTATTATAAGAGTGTTTGTAATTGTTTTGTTACTTCAATAGGATTCGAAGGCGAAGCTGCATTCATAAATGCAATTTTTCCATTCTTGTCAACGATAACATAACGTGGAATAGTCAATATCCCTTTAGAATCCTTAAAAGCAGAATATATGATTTTGGAGGTATGCTTATTCACCCGATAATGATATCCTTCTAAATTATAATAATTTATCATCCGGTTCCACTTCTCGTGCCTTTCATCTCTATCTATAGATAGATACAAAAGTACAATATCTTTTGAATCAGGAAAATGTTGTTTCATAGCTGCTACATTAGAAAATGACTGAATACAAGGAGAGCAGGTGGTTGCCCATATATCTATATAAACTACCTTTCCGGCAAACGGACGCATCATATCAGTAAAATCTTCGGGTTCTGTTTCATAACAGACTATCTGTATTTTGTCATTATCGGGTTTCTGATGATAAAGAGCCGAAATCTTAGCCACTTCGGGAAGCAATATTTTGATGTAGGGATTATCGGGAAACAAAGCAATATATTTATCGTATAATGAAGGAATATCCTTACTATATCTTTTTTGAAAAATATCATTGTACAATAAATAGGCGACTACATACTCCAGATTCTTATCTGAAAGCAAATGGCAATACTTCTCAAACAAAAAGGTATTCACAGACTCTTCGTCTACAGTTTTCGGATTTATTCCATCCAATACAAAACTCTTAATAAAAACATAATCCTCCAATATCTTAGGAAAAAATCCTGATTGTCTAGATATAGAATCCATAAAATGAAAATCCATAGCTTTGAATTCATTCATCCAATCATCCGAGAAATCAGAAGACGCATATAAAGCAATGGCCTTTTTCAGAAACAATGCCTTATATCTTAAATCAATAAAACGTTGTTGTTGCAACATAAATCTTCCGACTGGTATTCCTTTGTTAAGCAGGGCCTCGTCTTTGGCTTTGCGGTCGGCTACAATTGTTTTAAATATTGCCAATGATTGTACCTTTGCAAGAGGGTGATTACGAGTATAAGAATAACTACGGCAATACTCGTCGGCTTTTTCCGCCTCTTCCAGATATAAATTATAGGTCTGGTTATGCCCACTGAAATAGACGCTGTCCCGATATAAGGAAACTGTATCCACAGCCCCGGCAGTTGCATAAACCAATGAAGTTTTACCCTTCCCTAATGAGATTTTATATATAGTCTCATTACAAGGAAGCTCAATCTCTGTCATCTGCCTGCAAGTAACAATGACAGGTGAATATAAGCTATAAAAAGGCAGCTGTTTGCCGTCCAAAGGCCAATAACGCAATTCAACAGATTCTTTGTCTGTTTTAATAACAAGTTTCTGCGGCCGACCATAAACAAGTGCGGTTACTGATAACAATAAAAAGAATGCAAAGTACTTCTTCATGATTATTTTGTTTTAATTATTTCAAATGCAAAAATAGACTTCAATGACCGCTATGAGAAGCTATTTTCCTTGTACCTGAACAATTCTACAATAAACCTGAAAAAAGAAAGATTATCCTAGCATAAGTTCCTCTCTAATCTTATCAATATAACTTGTACCGGACGTTATTTTCGTATGATTATGGTCCCTCATTTTCAGTATAAGCCGATTATTAAAGTATTTCTGTATCTCTTCTATTTTTTCTTTGTGAACTATATAAGACTTTTGGACACGAATAAAGTCATCAGGTAACCGTTCTTCCAATTGCTTTAAAGTAAGATTACAAACATACTCTTTTCCTTCATCAGTGATTAAAGAAACATATCCGTCTTTTGCCACACAATAAGTAATTATGCTGCACTGAACAAATACTATTTTTGAACCGATATTTACAGGTATTGCGAATGCTTTTTTAGGAGGATTAAAAAGTTTGCCGAATTCTTGCAATTGGCAAATATCTATTTTCCGCTCTTTGGGAAATAATCTTTCTATTTTTGTCATACATTGGACAAAACGTTTTTCATCAACCGGTTTAAGCAAATAGTCAATAGAGTTTTGATTAAAAGCATCTATTGCATATTGTTCGTATGCCGTACAAAAAACAATGTAAGGCTGATAATCTAAATGATGCAATACATCAAAACCATTCATATCAGGCATTTGAATATCCAAAAACAATAAATCAGGACGCAACCTGTTTATCATTTCAATAGCTTGTTTGCCATTATAAGCCTGTCCGACAAGACTTATATTATCATACTCCTTTATTAAGACTTGAATGGCATAATGGGCAGCTTGTTCATCATCCACTAATATTGCAGAATAAGTAGACATACTTTTCATCATCAACTATCAACTCTATTTAAATAATGGTTTCAACATCTTAGGAACTTCTATTTCGTTCTCCTTCAACTGATTCAAACAAATCTTTCCCTTATCCGATAAAGTAAAATACATCTGCCGCTTGTCTTTATCGCCCAAACTGCGAACTATCAACTCTTTATCTTCTATCGAACGAATCACTTTCGATGTGTGTGAAGCCGATAAACCCGTATGCTCTGATATAGCGCTCGCCGTCAATCTGTCACCTCCGATACAGCAAAGTGCCATTGCTTCATTCAATGATACCCCATGTTGCTCTATCAAGTTTGCTTCCAGTTCAGAGAGAGCTTTAAAAAGCTCTCTCATGACACATATTGATTTTATTTTCTCCATACATTATTTTAAATAAACAAATTCACGTTTGCCTGCTCCGCACGATTCATATAAGTAGCTACACCGCCAATAGTCACATTATCCAACAGTTCCTCGCGCTTTACGCCCATCACGTCCATCGACATCTGACAAGCGATGAACTCGACACCGTTTTGAATGGCCTGTTCACGCAACGATTCCAGTGAGTCAATGTTCTTCTTATTCATGATATACCGCATCATCCTACTACCCATCCCTCCCATATTCATCTTTGAAAGTTTCAGTTTTAATGAACTGGAAGGAAGCATCATGCCGAACATTTTACCAAAGAAATCTTTCTTCACAGCAGGCTTGTTCAGTTTCTTGATGGCATTCAGTCCCCAGAATGTGAAAAAGATAGTCACCTTCTCCCCGGTTGCCACCGCACCGTTTGCGAGTACAAAAGTAGCCAAAACTTTATCCAAATCATCGCTGAACAGAATAAAAGTTTTCCCTTTGTCCGCTTTACAAGTCTCTGTTGCACATACTTGAGGAATATTCTTTTCTACTACCACCCGGTATTTTCCGCCTTCCGAACGGGCAGAAACAAAACGGTTTCCTGTAGTCTGACACCATGCCTCGGCATCACGGGGGAAACCGGCATCCGTCGCCACAATTTCCAGACGCTCCCCATCTGCCAGTTCTTCCATACTTTTCTTCAGCTTCATGATAGGACCGGGACAAGATATGCCACAAGCATCCACTTTTATTGCTCTCATAAAAGGAATAACAGAAGAAGCAATAGTATAAGCTTCAGCAGAATCTTTACTATGTTCAGAATGATCAACTTTAGAAGAATCAGAACTTGAAGAGCCGGAATTTGAGAACTCCTTCGGTTCGGGCAAAGGAGTCGTTGCCGCTTTATACAATTTCAAACCACCTATCAGATTCTTTACTTCCTGATATCCGTTCTGCAACAATATATTGGAAGCCAGATAACCTCTCAACCCCACCCCGCAATACAGATAGACCGGCTTGTCCCGGGGGATTTCTTTCATCCGATCGCGCATATCATCCAAAGGAATATTGACAGCCCCCTTCAAAGCACCGAG